>Ga0181535_10000211_pt1 | contig 90307 bp, 61 predicted proteins | sample PEATcosm2014_Bin_44_FD_119774 | JGI IMG/M metagenome (GOLD analysis project Ga0181535, IMG submission 119774) | Peatland microbial communities from MTU Mesocosm Facility, Houghton, MI, USA - PEATcosm2014_Bin17_30_metaG | ecosystem: Environmental > Terrestrial > Soil > Wetlands > Peat | place... | reverse complement strand
GCGAGCCTGGACCACTGGATCGGAGGGAACGGCGAAGGGAAGGCGGTCGATGATGACGCAGCTGAGGGCTTCGCCTTGGACATCGACGCCCTGCCAAAAGCTCGAAGTTCCGAAGAGAACGGAGTTGGGCGTTGAACGGAATTCCTCGAGGAGAGCATTGCGCGGAGCGGTCCCATGAAGGAGGAGCGGAAAGTCGAGAACGGGCAGGAGCAGGTCGTGCAGAGTACGCATATGGTTGTAGCTGGTGAAGAGACAGAAAGCACGGCCGTGAGTGATGCGCAGAACACGCTCGATGGTTTTGGCGGCGGCATCAACAAATTCGGGTTCGCGCGGGTCGGGCATGGACGGCGGGAGATAGAGGAGGGCCTGCTTACCGTATTGGAAGTGAGATGGAACGACCAGTTCGCGCGTGTCGGTAAGTCCAAGACGACGGCGAAGATGCTCAAAGCCTCCCTGAACGGTGAGCGTCGCTGAGGTTAAGACGACAGTGGGGATCTGGTCGAAGACGAGATCGCGAAGCAGCTCGGAGACGTCAATGGGAGTGGCTTGAAGGAATGTACTGCGGGCACCACCGCGCGCGCCTCCCCGTGGCGCAGAGTTCTGGACGGCGGCTGCGCCGGGTGTGGCGCGTCGCTCGAGCCAGAAGACCATGTTGGAGGCATTGGACTCGAGCATGAATTCGAGATCGGCGCGGAGCGTGGCGGCGCGGTTTTTGAGGCCGGGGATTTCATCGAGATCGGGGATGCGATCGAGCTCGGCTTCGATGACCGAAAGAGTGGAGCGGACAGCGAGGTAGAGATCGCCAGAGGACTCGAGGAAGTCTCCACGGTTGGTGAAGGGATGACGGCCGTCGGCAGGCATGGGAAGAGCGGCGAAGAAGAGGCGCGCCCGCTCGCGAAGCTGCTGAGTGAGTGCGGGAATCTGCGTGGCGCCGGAATTGCCGCGAAGAAGGACGTCGGTGTCGCGGGCGAGATCTTCAAAGCGGAGGTTGGAGAGCGAGCGGCCAAAGTATTGCGAGGCGACCTCTTCAAGCTCGTGCGCCTCGTCGAAGATGACGGCGGCGGATTCGGGAAGAATGCCGGCGTCGGGCGCATTGCCGGCGGCAAGGCGGACCGCCGTGTCGGCAAAGAAGAGATGGTGATTGACGATAATGAGATCGGACTCGAGTGCGCGTCGGCGCATTTCGGTGATGAAGCAGCGGCGATAGTCGGGGCAGGTCGATCCGAGGCAGGCATCGGAGCGGGCGTCGAGTTTGTGCCAGAGGGCGGAGGATTCGGGCAGGGCGGAGAGCTCGGCGCGGTCGCCGGTTTCGGTGATGCGTTCCCACTCGGCGATCTGGCGGTATTCGTCGATTTCATCGAGGCCCGAGAGAATGGGCTGATCCCGAAGGGCAAAGAGCTTGCGACGGCAAAGGTAGTTGGCGCGGCCCTTCATATAGCAGACGCGGAGCTCACCAAGAAGAGTCTCGAGAAAAGGAACATCGCGGAAGAAGAGCTGATCCTGGAGGGCTTTGGTTCCCGTGGAGACGATGACTCGCTGGCCGGTGCGGAGAGCGGGCAGAAGGTATGCGAGGGTTTTGCCGATGCCTGTGCCAGCTTCAACGATGAGATGGCGGCGCTCGGCGAGGGCGCGCTCCACGGCTTTGGCCATTTCGTACTGGCCGGGGCGGTACTCGAAGGGGAGCGGTGAGCGAGCGAGGATTCCACCGGGGGAGAAAAACTCGTGGAGCGACGGGAGTGCGCGAGCTGAGGCGTCGGAGGAGGGCATGAATGCGCTGCTTCCATGATAGAGAAGCAGGCTTGAGCGGAGTCAGCGGAGCTAGCGGGGTTAGCGGAACGATGGCAGATGGAAGCCGCCGCGGAGGAGAAGCGCTGGGTTGACGCGAAAGTTGCCGGGTCAGGCGGATTCAGAAGTGGTGGGATCAATGACGCGGCGGACCCGCGCGACGCTGTTGGCCGGGAAGCCTCCCTGTCTCGCATGCTCGCGTACCATCTGCTCGTTGGGCGCAATGTAGATGCAGTAAATCTTGTCGTCGGTGACGTAGCTTTGCAGCCACTGGATCTGCGGGCCGAGGTTGTTGAGCACCGAGCAGGACTTTTGTGCAATGGCCTGGGCCTGCTCCGCTGATGCGGAGCCGATGCCGGGGATTTCGCGCTCAATGACGAATTTTGGCATAGAAGTATCTCCTCTGCAGATGGCATAGTGTAGCCGAAGAACGGCTAACCAGGCGAAGGTTTTTGCGCCGGCGCGGTGGAGTGCGCTAGACAGGGTCTGGTCTACGACGCGAACGTGGGCGGGGAGATGCTCGTCCTCAGCCGGACAGTACACTGAGGAAGCAGCGCTGCTCGCGTGATTGGCTGCGGGAGGCAAGTCTTGCCGACGTATCGCAGATCGGTTGTGCCGGTGCAAGCCGGGGCCGCGAAGCTGCCGCTAGTGGCGATCGTGGGGCGGCCCAACGTGGGCAAGAGCACGCTGTTCAACCGGCTCACCCGGAGCCGGCGGTCGATTGTGGGCGACGAACCGGGGATCACGCGCGACCGCATCTACGGCGAGTACGATTGGTCGGGTCGTACCTACCGGCTGGTGGATACGGGGGGAATTGTGCCCGACGATCCGGAGCTGATGGCCGTAGACATTTTTGCGCAGGCGCAGGTGGCGCTGAAAGAGGCCGATGCGCTGGTGATGGTGGTGGACGCGCGGACGGAACTGGCGCGTCCCGATTACGACCTGGCACAACTGTTGAAGCGCGGCGGCAAGCCGCTGTTTCTGGCGGTGAATAAAGTCGAGACAGAAGGCTTGGCGGCGGAGGCGGAGAACTTTCGCAAGCTCGGGATTCCAAATTTGTTTGGGGTGAGCTCGGAGCACGGGCAGGGCATCGGCGACTTGCTGGACGCGATTGCGGATGCGGTGCCGGACAGGGAGCAAGCCACCCCATCGAGCGCAGATCGCTCGCCCTGGACCCTGGCAGGGAGCAAGGGAGCGAGGGAGCAAGTCAGCAAACGGGCGAGTGAGAGAGACAGTCGAGAACCACAGAATGCGGAAGACGAAGCGACCGACGAAAAGCGGATAAGGACGCATGGGGAGTTTGAGCAGCGCGAGACGTCGGTAGCGATTATCGGGCGGCCGAATGTAGGCAAGAGCACGCTGCTGAACGCGCTGACGGGAACGACACGGTCGATTGTGTCGCCGATCGCGGGAACGACGCGCGATGCGGTGGATGAAGTTGTGGAGTTCGAGGGCCAGACGCTGCGTTTTGTGGATACGGCCGGAATCCGGCGCAAGGGCAAAACGAAGCTGATGGCGGAAAAGATGAGCGTGGTGATGGCGCGGCGGCACCTGGAGGCTGCGGACGTGGCGCTGGTGTTGATCGACGCGACGGAGGGCGTGACGGCGAGCGACGCGACGATCGGAGGATACGCACACGAGAGCGGCCGCAGCGTGATCATCATCGTGAACAAGTGGGACCTGGTGACAACGGCGCGGACCGATGGGAAAAAGCCGGCGGACCGGGAGATCTTTGAGAAACAGGTGCGCGGGGCGCTGAAGTATCTGGATTATGCACCGATCATTTTTTTGTCGGCGCTGGAAGCGATCGGGCGCGAGCGGAAGGGCATGACGCGGGTGTTGCGCGAGGTGGTGACGGTAGCCAAGGAGCGGCGCAAGCGCGTGTCGACGGGGGCGATGAATCGATTCCTTGAAAAGATCGATTTTCAACGGGCGCCGGTGCCGATGGCGAAAAGAATCAGGATTTTTTATATGACACAGGCGGCGGTGGCTCCGCCAACGTTTGTGCTTTTTACCGATCGCCAGGTGAAGCTCCATTTTGCGTTCGAGCGATTTCTGGAGAACCAGATTCGCGAGGCGTTTGGGTTCAAGGGGACGCCGGTGTGGTTCAAGGTGAAGGCGAGGAAGGGGCCAGGGACCAGGGACTAGGGACTAGGGACTAGGGACTAGGGACTAGGGAAATAAGGATAGCGATTGAGGAGCTGCGCGCTGCGCAGCTCATTTTATTTGGAGCAAAGTTGGCTGGGACACTTGAGCGATGTTATTGCTGGACGGCAGCGGGTGGCGACGCTGGCGGGGCGTCGTTGGCATTGTCGAGCGTCCGAACGTGGATGCTGGCCTCGGTTTCGGGAACGGTGCCGTCGTTGGCTTCGACCTTCGTGGGTTGGCCCTGCATCAGAATGCGTTCGGTAACCTTGCCGCGGGCAAGAACGATGACGCGCTGAGTAACTGAGGTTTGAGTGTTGCTGACAGTGACAGGGATTTCAGCGGCAGCATAGCCCGAGTTGGAAAGACTGACGGCGACGAGCCAATTGTCGCCCTCGGTGTGCGAGGGAAAGACGCTGTCGATAGAAATGTCGGGCAGGCCCTTGTCGGCGTCGACCCAATCGGAGAAGAACCAGGAGAGATCCTGGTGCGGTGTTGCCGCTGGCCCAAGGGACGAAGATTCACCGGTGTTGGCTGCCGCCTGTTCGATCCGTTTCTCGAAGTAATCTGCATTTGCGTTGGGCCCGAGACCGCCAGCAGCAGATTCCGGCGGCGAATAGGCGCGGAAAGCTGCGGAGAGAGCGGCGTCGCCGGCCAGGTCGCGAAGCATCCAGAAGACATAAGCCGCCTTGGTACGGTAGTAGACCGGCGAGATGGCCCGTGCAAGGGGCTGGCCGGGACCTTCGCCGGGACTGGCAGGCTCTGCAAGCGCCAGAGCCGTGCGGTTGGATTCGAGCGATTCGAGCGCCTTCTTGCGGCCCTGCTGTTTTTCAAGCCACAGAGTTCCCATAAAACTGGCGACTCCCTCCGAGAGCCATGCAGGCGGTGATGACGTCGATGTGCACATCCAGGCATGGGTGAGAGAGTGAGCGAAAACGCCGTCCAGCTCGTCCGGGGTGCCCTGTTGAACCGCAGTGACGAGGAGGGCATTAGTTTCAAACGGCGCGTCTTCGGGATCCGGCAGATCGAGAACGGTGAGCTGCGAGCGAGGCGTCTGACCCAGCCATCCTTCAAGGAACGGCGTGACGAACGCGGCGGCCGAGGCCCAGCCCTCGACGGCGGAGTCGTCATCGGGGATGGTGTAGAGCGTCGTGTTGGTGGCCTCATGCGCGGTGCGCACGGCGAGAAAGAGACTGGGCGCTTCAAAGCCGAGCGCCGGTTGGTCGAGACTGGCTGAGGCGATACCCGCGACTTCCGCGCCCCCGGTTGTTGGCTCGGTGAGCGTAAGAGGAACGCGATGGCCGTTGATGAGGGCGACAGTCGGCGCTTGGCCGTGGGGAAATTCCTCGGTCAGCCTGAGACGGAAGCGCGCTGCGGAAATACGGAGCTTGTGCTCGCCCATTTCGTCGAAGACGCGAGCTCCATCGCCGAGGATGACGGGAACGCTGGAAACGGGATACCAGACGACATTGCCGAAACCGCGAAGGCCTGTGAAGTCGACGGAAATGGAGTCCCAATCTGTGTGAAGAGCTGCTTCGTCGGGCGTGCCGATGGTGATGAGCCGCTGGGCAGATTGTGGGATTGTGCCCGAGTAGGTGACGTCGAGATTGAGGGTTGCGCCGGGAGCGAGCGGAGCGGCGAGTGCGACGGCGGCTTCATGAAGCTGGCCGGTGTGATCGATGTCTGAGTTGAGGGTCGCAACGGTGAACGCGACATCGTGGCCAGCGAGGCGAATGGTTTCCCAGTCGAGCGACGATGAGAGCTGCAACGGAATGTGCGCGAGCGGGGATTGGCGGTCATTGCGCACAGTGAGGAGTGCGCGGACGGCGATTTGCTCGGCGACCGGTCGAAGATGCACGCCCATGTCGAAGGCAGTGAAGGTTAGCGCCTCGCGTTCGGCGTCGGTGGCGACAGGAGCGGTGACGGGTTGGCCGCCAACTTTTGCGGCGGGTCCGGCCGTGGATGTGGTCTGGCCGTTGTCGTCGACAGAGCGCGAGAAGATGACCTGGCCGTGGGGTTGTTGGTCGGGCGCGGGGTTCGGTGCTGACGAAGGCGGAGCTGTGGAAGTTTGGGAGCGGGCCTGGAGTGCTGCGAGAGATAAGACCGCTATCGAAAGGAAGAATGCGAGACGGGAGAGCAATGATTTGTGCGTTCCCACGTCCCAAAATTGGGACGTGGGGCACCCCCCTCGATCAACAGGATCAAAGTTCAAGAACCGAGGCCTTTCTGCTTCTTTCGCTGGGCCCCACTGCCACTGCGTGGGGCAGGCTCTTGGACGGAAGAGGCGGCGGAACGGGACCTGCGCTGGCGGGCGGCTTCATAGAGGACGACAGCTCCGGCGGCGGAGACGTTCAGGGAGCTGACGGCGCCGGCCATGGGGATCGAGAGAAGGTGGTCGCAGGTGCGGCGCACGAGATCGTGAAGGCCGGCGCCTTCGCGGCCGAGGACGATCACAAGGTCGCCGGTGAAATCGAACTGATCGTACGGGGTGGTGCCGCGTTCATCGAGACCAACGATCCAGAGGTTGCGGCGCTTGAGCTCTTCGAGAGAGCGGACGAGGTTGACGACACGGGCAATGCGCAGGTGTTCGGCCGCTCCAGCGCTCGCTTTGATGGCGGCAGGACTGAGAGGTGCGGCACGCCGCTCGGTGAGGAGAACGCCGTCGACACCTGCGCCATCGGCGACGCGAAGGAGAGCGCCAAGATTCTGCGGATCTTCAACGCCGTCGAGGGCGAGCAGGAGCCGAGCGGAAGAATTGCGGTTGGGATGTGGCGCGAAGAGATCTTCGAGCGCGAGAAACCCCTGCGGGCGAACGAGCGCGACGACACCCTGGTGCGCGGCAGTCTTCGCTGTAACGGTGAGCTGCTCGCGCGATTCTTCAAGCACGCGAATGCCTGCATCGCGGCACTGGGCGACGAGATGATTGAGGCGGTCATCTTTGCGCTCGCGGGCGACGAGGACGTGGTCGAAGCGGCGGCGGCCGGACTTGAGAGCTTCAGTGACCGGATGCAGGCCGTAGAGAACTTCCATGGAATTAGTTTAGTTGCCGCACTGGCTATGAGGTCAGCTTGGCGCTGGCCAGTCGATTGAGGCTGACGCCCTGCTCGGCAGCCTGCACTGCCAGCGATCGATGCACCTCAGGCGGAATGCGAACGCGGAATTGGCCGCTGTAATGCTTCACGGACAATGGGGTGGGAATCAACTCGCCCGCATCCTCCATGTCCTCAATGGCCGCTCTCACGATTTTGCGAATTCCAGAAAGCGCATCCTCGGGAGTGCGCGCCAGCCAGGAGAGCGAGGGGAACTCCGCACAGAGGCCGATGTATTCGTTGTCTTCCGCCGACCATGTGACGCGGTATGTAAAGCGGTCAGCTTTTAGATTCCTTCTCAGAGCGTGTTTCATATCGAATTCCTTTGAGTTTGTCGATAGCCGCGAGAACCCGACGAACCTGATAGGCCTTAGCGTGGCCTTTTTCTTCCTGAATGTTGACGCGCGGGTCGCCTGGCCAAGGGGTTTTGAACACTGCATGGCTTGTACCGCGCTGGCGCGGTTCGCCGAATTGTTCCACGCAAAGCCGAAACAGGTCTCTGAATCGAACATTCGTTGGCGCTCGACGCATCGCTTCGAGAGTCTTCTTCGAAGTTGACATGCACTTCCGATGGTACCACTATTGGTACCATTTTGAAAAGCCAATCAGCGAGCGAAATCCGCGCCAAACACAGCGGGCGCCGCTTCTTAATGCGGCGCCCGGAAGAATGCTGGTTCGAATCTCAATCGCAAGCTGAGCCGTTAAACGGATGCGCCATTCGACGATGGTTGCGGGGCAGCAGCCGGAGCCGTCACGGCGCTGCGATGCTTGGAGTCGACCTGAAGAGTGAGCGTCTGCTGTTTTCTGTCGCGCAGAATGGTCACCTGGACAGGCTTGCCCACGTTGGAGCGAAGATCACGGTCCCAATCGGCGGAGGTGTTGATTGAATCCGCACCGACCTTCAGGATCACATCAAAGGCCTTGAATCCAGCTGCTGAGGCTTCACTCTTGCGCGCCACCTGCTTGACCATGAGGCCGCCCGGAACACCGAGATACTCGGCCATCTGCGAGGTAAGCGGCTCGACCAACGCACCCACGTTGAGAGAGCCCGTAAACATGGAAATGTGGAAACCGTTGGAAACGGGCACGTCAGAGCCGGTGAGGCCCATGGCGGGCGGCGGCGCAACGGGCGCGATGCCATCGACACTCATGTCAAGCCGGGCCCAGATGTCGTGCTCCATGGCCTTGCGGTCAACCAGTTGCACGGCCATGGTTTGAATGTTGCCGTCGCGGCTGATCTCGAGGCTAATCTTGCGGCCCGGCGGAATATCGCGCAGCATGCGGCGGAGCGCATCGGCGTTGTCGACGTTCTGTCCATTGACGCCGACCACGACGTCGTTGACCTTTAGCCCTACCTGACCGGCCGGCGCATCGTGATCGATGAGAGTGATGACCGCGCCGTGAACATCTTTGAGCTTGAGCGTCTGAGCCTTGTCAGCATCGACGTCAGAGACATCAACCCCGAGGTAACCGGGAACGCTGGTGTGGGCAAGGAGCGGGCTGGTGTCTTCAAGGAAAGGAGCGATTTCTCCCGCCTGGGCATGAAGGTCGCGCGGCAAGACAAGCAAGCACACTGCAACAGCGGTGAGCCCTGCGCAAGGAAGGATCAGATACGAATTACGGAACGGCCTCAAAAAGTGCTTCATTTTCGATTTCTCCCAACATCTCATCGTCCGGTCCGCACTCATCAAGACGGCGCAGTGGCCGGAAGGGTTAGCGACTTCAAACGATCATCGACATTCTTACCCCGTGGTTATTGCACGGTAATTATTGTGTTTCCGGAACCCGACTCAAAACTTCACGAGAAACATTCCTGATCTGAGGGCTCCGGTCGGAATTCGAAACGGAATAGAGCACCTGCTGGACGCTGGTATCGGCGTCAACGGGCTCGAGCAAACCGATTGCAGCGGTCCGGATGGCTGGATCGCTGTCGTTCAAGACTGCTTCAAGGACGGCATCGCGGACGCGCACGTCGTCGGCCACGTACGGCTCCAGTCCCTGGAGCGCCTTTTGGCGGACCTTGGGGCTGCGATCGTTGCGCAGAGCGTACATCAGTGCGTCGCGGATCCCGGAGGGCAGGCAACTGTGGCCTGCGCGGCACTCGGCGGCAAGCAAAGCCACGGAGTCGTCGCGAACTCCCGGAGAGGCGGAATCTTCAGAGGCCAGCATGAGCAACTGGCGAATGCCTGGGTCGTCGAGCGAGCCTTCGACCTGGCGCGGAACAACCTGGTTGTAGCTGACGTCAACGATTTCGCTGTTGGGATGGCGCACGATGCTGGAGACGCCCGCCACATTGGCAAGCGACGGCTCGGCCGCGGAAGGCGGAACCTGATTGCCGGCGGCCGAGCCGGCTTGCGCCACGGTTGCGGCATGGGCGGCGCGATTCTGCGCATATTCGAAACCGCCCAGCGTTCCCGCGCCTGCGCCGGCAACGAGGATAAGCACGGCCGCGACGGGCGCAGCCTGCAGGTTGGCAAAGTTGTTGACGATGCGCTGGCCCAGAATCTCGTACCAACGCCTGGGCGGCAGCATGTCGAGGGCGTCGTCGAGGCGCAGGTGGGCGCGGGCGACAAGATTTGGGTCTGGCTCGAGAACAGGGTGCGCGTCGGAGAGAACTCTCAGCGCCAGGATCTGCTCGCGTTCCTTCTGGCACTCGGGGCAGGCAATTACGTGCCGCTCAAGCTGGTGAACCTGATCGTCAGGCAGCTCTCCATAGGCTGCAGCGACAATGTGTTCGTGTGCAAGTTCGCAATTCATGGTTACGTCCTTCAAGCCTCTTAAGTACAGCTTTCAGCTCTCAACTTTTAGCTTTCAGCTCGCCGTGCTGAATCGACGGGCTGTGTAACTACAGAAAACCTCGCGGTTGGTCATGAAAAACCTGCCGCCGGTGGTTTTATCTCAACTCCGCCAGTTGTGCACGCAACTTTTTGGTTGCGCGGAAGAGCGTGTTCTTGGCGGTCTCTTCCGTGGTGTTCAACATTTCGCCGATGGTGCGAAGGCGAAGGCCCTGATAGTGCTTCAGCTCAAAGACCATCCGCTCACGCGGGGTGAGCTTGCCCAGCGCGGTTTGAATTTTTGCGCCCAGCATCTTGCGGTCGAGCTCGCGCGCGGGATTGGAAAACGATCGATTGTCTGAGACGGACGCCAGGATGTCGATCTCGTCGCCGGTGCGGTCGACAACGACCGCGTGATCCTCGCGGCGCGTCTTGCGGCGGCGCAACTGGTCCAGACAGAGGTTGGTGACGATGCGGTAGATCCAGGTGTAGAACGAGCACTCGAAGCGGAAGTTGCCGATGTACCGGTAGGCTTTAAGGAAAGCGTCCTGGTAGATGTCTTCGGCGTCCTGCTCGGAGCCGGTTAAGTGGAGGGCCAGGCGCAGGACCTGATGCTCATATTGGCGAACCAGCGTATCGAAGGCGACTCGGGAACCGGCCTGGGCCTCGCGAATGAGGTCCATCTCAAGGGCACGGCTTTGCGCACGCCGAGTGGCATCGTCCTGGCCAGGGTTCTGGCGCCTTGCTCCGCCCATTGCTCTGGAAGCCACGTCTGGAGAGGATTGTACCCTCCCGCAGGCCGGCCAGGCTAAAGTGCTGGCCGCCTCAGCCAGACTCATTGTCGGGGACATGGAAACGCCTATCGCGTCGGTAGCCATCACTTCTCCGCTTAAGGAAGATGCAGCCTGTGCGTATGAGTAGACGAAGAAAGGGGGTAAATGGAAGCAGAAAGACAGGGACCGAGGGAACAAGGGACCTAGGGACCAAGAAGACGGGGGACCGATGGACCGAGGGAACAAGGAACCGGGGGCCGTAGATCGTGGACCGCGGACGGGGGATGGCAGTCCGTGGGGATGGTTGGGGCCGGTAGACTTAAGAGCGATGAGCGGAAATCTGTTTGAAAATGAGGCGGGTGGCGGCGGAAGCGCCGGCGGGTGGTTTACGGCGCACTGCGACGGCGGCTCAAGGGGCAACCCAGGGCCGGCGGGGTACGGGGCGGTGGTGGAGGACCCGGAGGGCCGGGTAGCGGCGGAATTGAGCGAATACCTGGGCCGGCAAACCAATAACTACGCCGAATACAAGGGGCTGCTGGCGGTGCTGGATTGGGCGCTCAAGAACGGTGCCAGGCGGTTGCGGGTGGTTTCGGATTCCGAATTGATGGTTCGGCAGATGAAGGGCCGGTACAAGGTGAAAAGCCCGGGTCTGCGACCGCTTTGGGAAGAGGCGCAGCGGTTGGCGCTGAAACTCGATGGCTTCGACATGCGGCACACGCTTCGGGGCGGGAACAAGGAAGCAGACCGGCTGGCGAACGAGGCCATGGACGAAGGGCAAAAACGAGGGACTGGGGACTTAGGAACTTAGGGACTGGGGCGGTTTCCCGAGAATTCTTTGGAGAACTCGGCATCACGAAATGCGCGTCCTTCGACTAGGCTTGGCTCAAAGGCGAGCCAAACTCCGCTCAGCATGACTGCAATATGTATGTTGTGGACTTTAGGGACACGACCCAAGCGAATCGGCGGGCCAGAGCTCTGAGCGCTCTGTTCCACGCTCCGCGGGCCGGTTCAAGATCCGTTGTGACTGAAGTCGTTGCGCCAGGTATGGCCGGAGCGTTCGAGCAGGTGGTCGGAGCACTCGGGGCCCCAGGAGCCAGCAAAGTAGTTGGGAAAGACCTGCGGTTTTTTGGCGGCCCATGCCTGCAGGATTGGCGTGCAGAGTGCCCATGTGGTTTCGAGGCCTTCGCGATGAGCGAATAGAGTCTGGTCGCCGAGCATGGCGTCAAGGAGGAGGCGCTCATAGCCATTGGCGCTGGACTTGCCGAAGGCGGACTCGTAATCGAAATCCATATTGACAGGGCAGACAGCCATCTCGGAGGTAGTGGGGACTTTCGCGCCAAAGCGCAGGGAGATGCCCTCGTCGGGCTGGATGCGGATGGTCAGCAGGTTGGGTTGAATCTCGCTGCACGGGCCAGACGTGGCCATGCGGTTGAAGATGAGCAAAGGCGGCTGCTTGAACTGGATGCTGATTTCGGTGGCACGTTTCTTCATGCGCTTGCCGGCGCGGAGAAAGAAGGGCACGCCAGCCCAGCGCCAATTCTCGATGGTGAGGCGGAGAGCCGCGTAGGTCTCGGTGCCGGAATCGGGGTTGACTCGGTCTTCATCACGATACCCAACGACGTGCTCGCCACCGACGATGCCGGGGCCATATTGCCCGCGCACGGTGTTCAGGATGGGGATTGCGGGAATGGCCTGCCAGACCTTGAGCTTTTCGCGGCGAACGCTCTCCGATTCGAAGCTGGAGGGCGGCTCGAGGGCCACCAGAGCCAGCAGCTCCATCATGTGGTTCTGGACAACGTCGCGCAGAGCGCCTGCTTTTTCGTAGAAAGGGCCACGGCCTTCGACGCCGAGGGTTTCGGCCACGGTGATCTGCACGTGGTCAATATAGTTGCGTTTCCAGATCGGCTCAAATATGCCGTTGGCGAAGCGAAAGATGAGGAGATTCTGAACCGTTTCCTTGCCGAGATAATGATCGATGCGGAAGACCTGGCTCTCGCTGAAGACGGCATTCACCTGATGGTTGAGCTCCCGTGCGGAGTCGAGGTCGTGGCCGAAGGGCTTCTCGATGACAATGGCTACGCGCCCTTTATCAGGCTGGGCCATGCCCTGCGCGCCGAGATTCTCGATGATGCCGGTGAAAAACTCAGGCGCGGTGGCGAGATAGAAGAGCCGATCGGGGCCGATTCCCTTCTCCGTTGCGATGCGGTCGAGCTCGGTTTTCAGATTCGCGTAGTGCGAGGGATCGTCGAAGTTGAGAGGAAAGTAGCTGATCTTGGCTACGAAGCCGTCGAGCTTGGGATCGCTCGCATCGACACCACCAAATTCGATGATGCCGGAGCGCATGTCGGCGGCAAATTCATCTCCGAGTGGGCGGCGCGCGACTCCGACAATCTGAAACTTTTGCGGCAGAAGATTGCTCTGCCAGAGGTGAAAGAGCGCTGGCAAAAGCTTGCGCTTGGTCAGGTCGCCGGAGGCGCCGAAAATGACAAGAATACCTGGGTCGGGGATGCGTTCGTTGCCCTTCGGGAGCTGAGAGAGATCCTGCGGGCGCACGGTCATTTGCATGGTGGCCATGGGTCGGTTAACCTCCAACGCGGAAATGCAGCTTCCAGCCGCTAGCTCCTAGCTCGGTGTGCCAAGACTCGGATGCTGAACAAAGCCCTGAACGGCTGAAGGCTAGAGGCTAGGAGCTAGTGGCTGATCTACTTCTTGGCTTTGGCGAAGCGTTTGTTGACTTCGGCCCAATTCACCACGTTCCACCAGGCAGCGAGGTAATCGGGACGGCGGTTCTGGTATTTCAGATAGTACGCATGCTCCCACACATCGTTGCCGAGGATTGGATAGAGGCCCTGCGAGAGCGGCGAATCCTGATTGGCGCTGGTGATCACCTTGAGTTTGCCGCCGGTAAAGACCAGCCATCCCCAGCCGGAGCCAAACTGTTTGGCCGTGGTCTCGTTGAAGGTCTTCTTGAGGGCTTCAAAGTCGCCAAAGTCGGCGGAGATCTGAGTGGCAATGTCGCCGGATGGATTGCCGCCGATGCCGGCCGAGTTTGCTGGGCCCATGATGGTCCAGAACATCGAGTGGTTGGAGTGTCCTCCGCCGTTGTTGCGCACAACGCCTCGAATGTCTTCGGGTATCGCATTGAGATCGCTGATCAGGTCGTCGACGGATTTGGCGGCGAGATTGGGGTGATTGGCCAGAGCGTTGTTCACGTTTGTGATGTACGTCTGGTGATGCTTGTCATGGTGGAGCTTCATCGTTTCGATGTCGATAAACGGCTCGAGCGCCGAGTACTCGTAGGGAAGCGGCGGTAACTCATATGCCATAGGGGAAAGTCTCCTTCGTTCGGATTGTACTTTGTGGGTGTGGCCCGGAAGAATTGAGTGTTGATGAAAATCAGCGGCCGGGCAGGAAATGCCTTCTGTCAAGATGGATGCGAAAAGGGGTGACAGGGGTGCGGGAAAGTTCACAGAGTGAGATGCATGACGGGAAATGGGCGGGTTCGAGCCTGAAGCGAAGTTTTCGGCGGCACCGGCGAGACATGAGGGACAATACCAGCGAGGATGCTCTACAATTCCGCAAAAAACAATCCTAGCCGAGGCGATGATTCGTAGGGGCTCCCGATCAGCAATAGGAATCGTGGAGATAGTGGACAGCGACCGGAGGACAAAACACCCATGGAAGCGAAGAGAGTAAGGCAAAACTATCTGGCGATCGCGGTTGCCGCGGTGGCGTGTTTCCTGTTCGAGGCGGCCTGGTACTCGTTTTTCCTCCAGCGCTGGCTCGATGGGATTGGGCGCACGCAGGCCTGGCTCATGAACCAGGGAGTGAATCCAGCGCTACAGTACTGCACGGCGCTGATTTCAGCGGCCTTGATTGCCACGGCAATCTCGTGCGTGACGCAATTGACCGGGGCGCAGACGGCGCTGCGCGGAATGAAGGCGGCTGCGCTTTTGTGGCTGGGCTTCGTACTCACGACATGGGCGACCGAATATGTTTTCGAGGTGCGTACCTATGCGTTGTTCGCCATCAATACAGGGTTCTGGCTGATCGGTATGGTGGTCATGGGCGCGATAGTCGGCGCATGGAAGAAGAGGGGCGCAGAGTAAGCAAAAATCCACCGGCTCGCTGCCGCCCTTATCCGCAGCGCAGATCGGCCCGTTCCCGGGCATCTCACCCTCAGTCTGGCGGCGGGTAGAAGGGCAGCTTGTCGTTCTTGGCGTTGGCGCGGCGGACGGTGGCATCGCCAAAGAGCAGCGCCGGAGCGAGGACCGTCGTGGGCGGATCGCCGAAGAAGTTGGCGACCCAGAGATCTCTCCCTGCAGCTTCGATACTGCTTCGAAGAGCGCGCTGATCAATGTCGTCAAGGACCGCGCCGCGCACCAGCGCGCGTTTGCCGTCGGGCCCTATGCGATAGAGCAGGCGAGGCGTTCCCTCGCCGCCCATTGTCTGGACATAATAAACAGATTGAAGGCCGCGATCTTTCGCCATTGCGAGAAGCTTCTGGTTGAGATCGGCTGTGGAAAGGCCATTGTCGGCGGTGATTTTGAGAACGCCGATCAGGGGGCGCGGCGGACCGGTGATACCGGCGCGGCCGTGGCCGTTGGATTCAGGAAAGTCGCGAACGGGCTGGCGCCCAATGAGGTAGTTGTCGAGTTGGCCCGCGTCGACAAGCTTGACAGCCTGCGTGGGTACGCCCTCGTCGTCGACGTCATAGGAGCCGAGGAGACCTTTGCCGTCGAAGATTTTCAAGCTGGGATCATCCACGACATTCATGAAGTCAGGCAGGACGCGCGCATGGAAGCTGGACGCAAAAGGGCCGTTGGTGCGGGCTTCAGTGCCGAGGGCGGGGCGCGTGGCCGTAACCGCGGAACCGAGCAGCGAGCGCAGCGTATCCGCGGCGGCGTCGGCCGAGAAGAGCAGCGGACCGTGGTATTCCTCCTCAACGAGAGGCGCTTTGCGAAGCTCGGCAAGCGAGGCAAGCTCGTCGACGGCATGCTGGTTGAAGGCGGGCTCGGAGTCGAGGTCGGCGATCGAAGTTCCGGATGAACCATAGGAGCGATCAAGGCGCATGCCGTCGGCTGCCTGCGTTCCAGCCGCGAAGGTCTCCTGATATTCGACGGAAGATTTACGGACGATTGTTCCTTCGCTGTTGACGAGCCAAGTGGTGGTGGCGCGGGCGCGAAAGCTGGTGGAAGAGTACTGGACGTCGAGCTGACTTCCTTTCAAAGATGCGTCGCTGCGATAGAGGCCGCTGGCGCGAGCGATGCGATCGGCCCAGGAATTCTCATCGACGTGAAAAGCGGCGGGATCGGCCAGCGAGATGATGGGCTTTTCCTGGCTGAAGTCATCGGCCTGAGGCGGGGTTTGCACCTGCTTCAATTCGGCCTGCTTTTGCGCGTAAGCGGCGAGCGCGCTTTTATAGGCTTGATCGGTGCCCGCCCACAATATAGTGCGAAGCGCAATGGGATCGTCATCGAGGACAGCAATCTCAAGCGCGCCATCGCTGCGGGCGCCGGAGCTGTCGGTTTTGTAGTCGCCGACTCGGACCGTGACGCGCGCCACGCGCTGGCGGGCGTGGTCAGAGCCTTCACTGGAGCCGAATTCGGCTGTGGTCTGGAAGTCATCGACCTCTTCAATGCGGTACTGAATGAAGAATGGCTTGGCAAAGCCCTGCAACTGGAGCTGGCTCATGCTCCGGTCGAGCTCCGTGAGCATGGCTTTAAGGACGGGATCTTTTTCGGCGTCAGCGCGGGTGGGCTGAGCCGCACAAACGCGCGAAACGAAAAGAGCCGCGACGAAGAGTGCAGCGGAAAGTAGGCGGCGACTTCTCATTCGGCCCCCTTCATTGCGGGCATTTGCGAATCCGCGCCAGGAATGGGAAGGATGGGCGGGCGCGCGATGCCTTGCGGCTGCCGCTGTGTCTCGATCCCGCTCAAGAGCATGGCCGGCGCCACGGCGCTCACGGGGATCGTGCCTGACTCAGCGCCGCATTCGCCATTAAAGACTTCGCTCCTGTCGCCGGTGGCGATGATGCTTTTCATGGCAGCGAGCGGCGTGCCGACGATGCTGACGCCACGGACGAGTTCGTCGGGCCGGCCGTCAACGTAGACGCGCCAGACGACGAGGGGAATCACCTGGAAAGCTTGCGGCGAGGAGCGCTGCGTGACCGCAAAGCCGGAGGAGATGTCTTCAAAGTAGAGCCCGTAGGGCTTGGCCTGTTTTTTGGCTTCGTCAATGAGCTGCTGGCGCAATGCAGAGTCGGGGACGCTTTTGGTGGACGTGACAATCAGGTTGCCTTGGCGGCCGTTTGGCACGTGGCCTTCTTCTGCGCGGCCGTGTCCGTTGGAAGCGCCGAAGCTAGCGATGGGCAAGCGCGACATGAGGAAGGTTTTGAGAACGCCGTCCTGAATGAGATCGACACGCTCGGCTTTCTGCCCTTCGTCGTCGAATTGGTAGCTGCCGCTGAGCCACGTGCTGCCGAAGGTGTCGACCGTGGGATCGTCGGCGACGGAAAGAAAATCGGGAAGGATCGGCTTGCCAACGTCCTTGGTAAAGGTCTGGCCCTCTTCGTCGCCGCGCTGACGCTGGCCTTCGAGGCGATGGCCGAGGACCTCATGGAAAAAGACGGCGGCGGCGCGGCCGGAGAGAATGGCGGGGCCATCAAAGGGCTCCGTTACCGGAGCCTTGCGCAGGGCCTCGAGACTCTTGCCAAGATCGCGCATAGCAGTCGCGAGAGCGGCTTGCGTGGGAAGCCCTTCAACCGTTGGGGCTTCGAAGGTCTGCTCGCGGAAGAGATCCATGCCATCATCGGCCCGGGTGACGGCGACGGCGACGATTCGCGCCTGCAGGTGAGGTGCAACAATTTGCGAGCCCTCGGATGAAGCGAAATAGTCAGTCTCGTTCTGCACCGTAAGAAAGACCATGTTCTGGTATACGTCGGGATATTCGCGGAAGATGCGTGACAGTTCCCTCACCCGCTGCTCCCACGCGGCACGGTCAATAACGATAGCTGGCGCGATGGCGCCGATGTGCGTTTGCGGCGCCTGCTGGCTGAAGTCGGGCGAGGTGTCTTCTTCCTTGGCGCGGACCTCGGCTTCGGTCTGCACGCGAAGGTAATTATCGAGAGCCGTGCCGTAGCCGGTGTTGGTCGCCAGCCAAAGCGAACGCGCAAGAGCTTCGCGGTCATCACCGAGTGGAAGCTGCAGGCTATTGACCGCCGAGCCGCGATGCGTGCCGTGAGTGTTATCGAGTTTCGCATCTCCGACACGGACTTGCACATCGGCCGTGCGCGTTTGGCCCCCCGAGCTTTCGGCCAGCGCGCCGTACATCGCTCGAATGGAGACGAATCTGGTATCGCGGACGGTATAGCTGAGGAAATACGGCGGCAAGAGCTTGTCGGCGGCTGCGGAAGGAACTGATGCATCGGCTCCGGCGCCGCTCTTAGCGTCAGACACGGCAGGCGTCGGCGCCGCCGAAGACTGCCCCAGCGAAGTGAAGGCGCGATGGAGTTCGGCCGTCATGGTGTCAAGAACAACAGGGGCAGGTTGCTGGGACCGAGCCGCTGACAGAAGGATAAGCATCGAAAGGACGGATGGCACCGGCGCAAGGCGAAGGAAAGCCAGGATCAGACGCTGCGATGGGCCTTTAGAATGATGTGGCGTGAAAGCTCGAGGATTTGGCGAAGGCATCGGTTTGTTCGATTCTCGCAGACTTGGCTGGCCAAGGGAGGAGGGGGATGTCCTTTAGACGTGTAATCCTGCTCGCGGTCTGCGCGGCGGCGTTGGCGGGGGTCTCGCCGTGCGTTTCATGCGCGCAGGGCGGAGCCAGCGAGACGGCGCCAGGACCTGCGGCTGCGAGTGAGCAAGCGCCGGCGAATTCTCAGCAGGCATATTCGCTGCCGCCGGACAAGCTGGCCAAGGCGATCGCCCTCAGCCGCATCCGGAACAGTCTAAGCATTGTGGGATCGTTTTGGGGCCTCGTTTTTCTGGGCCTGATGCTGGCCACGGGCGCGTGGGCCGGGGTGGAGAGATGGGCCGAGAGAATTTCGCACCGGCGTTGGATTCAGGGAGCAGTTTTCTTCGCGGCGTACCTGATCGTCGCGACCCTTGCCGCGCTGCCGCTGGACTGGATCGGCGAGCACTACGAGCGCAGTTACGGAATCAGCGTACAAAGTTGGGGCGGCTGGATCGGAGATGCGGGAAAGTTGTTGGGGCTGACGCTCGCGGTCGGCGTGCCGTTGATGCTGCTCTTCAATTGGATTGTCCGGCGTGCCCCAAGGCGCTATTGGCTCGTTGCTTGGGCGGTGACGCTGCCTATTCTGGCTTTTCTCACCTTTATTGAACCGCTGGTCGTGCCGCTTTTCTACGAGCAGGAGCCGCTCGCGAAGAATCATGCAGCCCTCGTGGAAAAGCTCGAGACGGTGGTGGCTCGAACGGGGATCAATATTCCACCGGGCCGCATGTATCTGCTGAAAGCCAGCGCAAAGTTCACGGGGATGAACGCGTTTGTGGCCGGAATGGGCCCGACAAAGCGATACGTGATGTGGGATACGACGACAAACCAACTGCCCGACGACGAAGTGCTGTTCATCTTTGGGCACGAAAGCGGGCACTATGTGCTCCACCACATTCCGAAGGGATTTGCGTTGTCGGCAGTGGGGTTGTTTTTCGTGTTCTGGGCATGCTCGGGGTTCGCAAGGTGGATGGTGCGGCGATTTGGAGTGCGCTGGAGGACAGGCGATCTCTCGTCGCGGACGGGATTTGTGGTTCTGTTGTTCTCAATCTCGATCGCGAGCTTTCTGCTGGAGCCGGTAAGTAATGCCGTGAGCCGCCACTTTGAGCATCAGGCCGATGTGTACGGGCAGGAGGCGATCCACGGCATCGTGCCCGATCCACAGAAAACCGCAGTGGCCGCGTTCAACGCTCTGGGGCGATCGTGGCTTGACGATCCGAATCCAAGCCCGTTCATCGAGTTCTGGCTCTACGACCATCCGAGCACCGAACATCGGGCAAAGTTCGCGCTGCATTACGATCCATGGGCAAACGGAGGGCATGGGGAGTTCTTCGACAGGTAGGGAGCAAGGGAGCGAGAAGACCCGATAAGGGTCGGAGCGGCCGCGCTTTAGACTCAATCGAGCCGTTCGAAGATGCCCGCCGCGCCCATGCCGCCGCCGACGCACATGGTGACCATTCCGTACGCAGCGTTCCGCTTTTTCATCTCTTGGAGAAGGGTTGCCGTGAGTTTTGCGCCGGTGCATCCAAGAGGGTGACCGAGCGCGATGGCTCCGCCGTTCACGTTGATTCTCTCCTGGTCCAGGTTGAGAGCCCGGATGATTGCAAGGACCTGGGCAGCGAAGGCTTCATTTAATTCGATGATGTCGATGTCATTGAGCCTAAGTCCGGCGAGCGCAAGTGCTTTGGGAATGGCAGTGATGGGGCCGATGCCCATCTCTTCAGGCAGACAACCGGTAACGGCATAGGAAACGAGCCGAGCAAGCGGCTGAATTCCAAGCTCGCGCGCGCGAGCAGCGTCCATGAGGACGACGGCTGCTGCGCCATCGGAAGTTTGCGACGAATTGCCTGCGGTGACAGTGCCTGCCGAGTGAAAGGCCGGTTTGAGCGCGGCGAGGGCTGCAGCGGAGGTGTCGCTGCGCGGACCTTCGTCGACGGAGAAATCTGTTTCGCGGAGGTGAGGCTTTTTCGGAGGGACGTCGGGTGTCGCGATTGCCACTTTGACCGGAACGAGTTCATTGGCGAAACGGCCCGCGGCCTGCGCGGTAAGCGCCTTTCGGTGGCTAGCAAGGGCAAAAGCATCCTGATCTTCGCGCGACACGGAGTAGTGGCGTGCGACGCGTTCGGCGGTAAGGCCCATGGTGAGCAGAGATGCGGGATAGTTGGCGGCGAGCCAGGGGTTGGGGCTGGGCTTGTTGCCGCCCATGGGAATGAGGCTCATGGATTCGGCGCCGCCAGCGATGACGACTCTTGCGCAACCGGAGCGGATGCGTTGATCGGCGATGGCGATTGCTTCGAGACCGGAAGCGCAAAGGCGATTGACAGTTGCGCCCGGAATTTCGACGGGAAGACCGGCGCGCAGAGCTGCCATGCGCGCAACGTTCCAGCCCTGCTCGCCTTCAGGCTGGGCGCAGCCGAGGATCACGTCGTCAATGGCGGATTTGTCGAGTGCGGTCACGCGGGCGAGCGCGCCGGTGATTGCAGTTGCGGCCAGATCGTCGGGGCGCGTTGTCGAGAGCGCGCCCTTGGGTGCGCGGCCAACAGGCGTGCGGACGGCAGCGACGAGAACAGCTTCGGGCATGAAACGTTCCTGCGGAGCAGTGACCGGTGAACAGCGATTAAGAAGACATCGTCCCGCTGGCTCATTGTTAGACGGCGAGACCGGCGATGGTCAAGCGATGGGATTGCGAAGGGCGGCGATCAGTCCTGCGTGTCGATGAGAGTCCAGGAGCTCCTCAAATAAAAGTGATAATCGGTGCGCCGGTCGACAACAGAGTCGGCGAGGGCGTCGTGGTCAAGTTGAGGTGGTGGATGGCGCATGCCGAGTTGCGCTTCGTGAACATCCTGGGGCGATGCAGGATCGATGGCCCAGTTGAAGCCGAGGACTCCCGATGATCCGCGGGATTGGAGTCGCTCGGTCTCAGGCGATGAGGCGAGGGTGAAGGGCCGGTTTGAACCGCTGCCAAAAAAGACGAGAAGGGAGACCGTTCCTTGCGCGGAGCAGAGGACAGCCCAGTCGGATGAGCCCGGCCGTTCAAGGCTGCCGTGGATGACGTTTTCAGGCTGCCGCGCTTCATAGGATTGAGGGATAAGACACCCTCGGTGATCGAGTTGCTCCTGTATCGCCGGCGGCAAATTGGGGAATGAGCTGATGGGAAGACGGCGGATCAGGTAAGGAGTCGGATGACCGTCAACCGTGACCGAACCCGAGGTATTGAGAGACGCCGACACTCGGTCCTGCGGAAGGACCTGTGCGGGGCAGCAGAAAAAAGGCAGCGAAGCAAGCGCCAGCCCCGATTTGATTAAAGCGCGAACCATCGAAAACTCTCACCAGCACTGTATGCCGAGCGGCGCAGGTGCGCAAATTCTTAAAACGCAGGACAGGTCAATTGCGCAGCGGCTTGCCTGTCTTGAGGGTGAAGGCGATACGCTCCTGGGTTTTGCGCTCGCCGCACAGAGAAAGAAATGCCTCGCGCTCGAGATCGAGAAAATACTGTTCGCTGACGAGAGTGCCGGCAGTGATGCGGCCTCCGGCGAGGATGTACGCGGCCCAGCGGGCGACTTTCTGGTCGTGCTCGGAGGCGTAGCCGGCTTCACCCATCAAATAGATGCCCGTTTCAAGGGTGGCAAGCGCGGCGAGACCGGGCGCGGGGATTTGTGTGCGCGGTTGCGGCGGAGCGTAACCGGATTCAGCGAGGGCAGCGGCCTCAGACTTGGCGTCGAGCAACAGGCGTTCACGGTTCATGGTGATGCGGTCAGCGGGTGCGAGCAGGCCGAGTGCGCGGGCCTCGGCGGCGGAGGTGGATGCCTTGGCCATCGCGATGGTCTCAAGCGAGCGCTTGAGGGCCGTCGCGAGTTCTGAAGATTGCGCGAAGCGTGACGGCGGGTCGCGAGGATCGGGCGGCGCGAGCGCGATGGTTGCGTCGAGTGCGCGTAGAAACATTTCTTTGGTGCCGCCGCCGGCGGGGATGAGGCCGACGCCGGCCTCGACGAGGCCCATGTAGGTTTCGGCGTGAGGTTGGCGGCGCGCCGCGTGTAGGCAGATTTCCGCGCCTCCGCCGAGCGTGAGGCCAAAGGGTGCAGCGACGACGGGGCGCGGACAGAATTTGATGGCCGCGGTCATCTGCTGGAAGTGGCGAATCACGCTTGCGAGCTCGTCCCACTCGCCCTCCTGCGCGGCGAGAAGAAGCTGCATCAGGTTGGCGCCAACAGAGAAGTTGTCGCGATCGCCGGAGATGACGAAGGCGGAGAAATCGCGAACGGCATCTGAGGAGGGGCTGAGGGCAGCGGAGATGAGAGCAAGAACGTCGCCGCCGATCGCATTCTTCAGCGAATGCAGTTCGATGCAGGCGATGCCGTTTCCGAGATCGACGAGAGATGCTCCGGCATTGGAGCGAAGTACACCGTGAGAGCGGCGGAAATCGGCTACGCGGGCGTAGCCGGGAACGGCGGGAATTGAAACGAGCTGATTGGTCGTAGGTTGGAAGCATGCGTCGCCGTCGGGCGAGAACCATGCGGTGCGAGAAGCGGCGAGAAGCTCTTCGACGGCACCGCCGACGGGAAGGCCGAGAGCTTTCATGCGGGCGACCGTATCGGCGACGCCAGCCGCATCCCACATTTCGAAGGGACCCATTTCCCAGTTGAAGCCGGCGCGCATGGCGGCATCGATCGAAGGCGCGTCGTCGGCGACTTCGCCGATGCGGTCGGCAGCGGAGTTCCAAAGCGACGAAAGAAATGGCCAGAGAAACGCAGCGGCCTTGTCTTTAGCTGGGTTGTTCGCGAGCAGAAGACGCAGGCGTTCAGGAAGCGTGGCGGCGTTTTTCGCCATCTCGAGCGTGGGCAGAGCGGTCTTGACCGATGGACGGTACTCGAAGGTGGAGAGATCGAGGACAAGGCGCTCTTCCTTGCCATCGGCACTACGATTTTTCTTGTAGAAGCCCTGGCCCGATTTATCGCCGAGCCAGCCGCGCTTGAGAAGTTCATCGAGTATCGGGGAAAACTTGCCGCCGGTGACGCCCTGCGGGAAGTTCGCGGCAACGTGGGCAAGAATGTCGATGCCGACGAGATCGGCAAGGCGAAAAGTTCCGGTGCGGGGCCAACCGATAGCGGGACCGGTGAGGGCGTCGACCTCTTCAATCGTCAGCCCCTGCTCCAGCATCAGGTTCGCAGCGTTGAACATGACCGCGATGCCGATGCGATTGGCGATGAAGTTGGGCGTGTCGTGCGCGAAAACAACCTGCTTGCCGAGCACGAGATCGGCGAATGCTGAGAAAGCTGAAACGGCGGCGGGATCGGAATCGGGCGTCGGAATGACTTCAAGCAGACGCATGTAGCGCGGTGGATTGAAGAAATGCGTACCGAAGAATTTTTTGCGGATTTGTGCTGGCAAGATTGAGGCGATCTGCGATATCGGCAAGCCGGAAGTGTTCGTGGTGAGGAGCGCATGCGCGGCGAGATGAGGGAGTACCCGGGTGAGGAGCGCCGTCTTGATTTCGAGATTCTCAACGATGGCCTCGATGATCCAGTCGCAGTTAGCGAGTTTGGGCAAATCATCGTCAAAGGTGCCGGGGGTGATGAGCGCTGCGCGGGAAGGCTCAAAAAGGGCGGCGGGCTTGGATTTTGCGAGCGCATCAATAGCCCGCGCCGCGATCTGTTCCTTTGCAGGGAGATCGAGCAGGAGAACGGGGATTCCCGCATTCGCGATGTGAGCAGCGATGCGAGAGCCCATGGTTCCGGCCCCGAGCACGGCTGCGCGGCGTACCAGGAGCGGCTTGGCGCCGATCCTGGGGGCGGGAGTTGCGACCGTCGCGACGCTCATGCGGACTCCTCGCCTTCCTTAACCGATCGTGAACCAAGCAAATTGGTATCCCAGGTCTCAAATTCGAGACCTGTGGCACCCGAGTGAGCGCTCGCAGCATACGCAAGGCAGCCTCGCTGGGTCAAGATCGGCCGTCAACTGAAACCGCTGAGGAAATCAGTATTCAATCTTGTTTGGCGACGCAGTCCAGGTGGCAAAGCTCGCCCATGCCTCGTCGGCGAGCAACTGCGTTGCACGGAGTTTGCGTTCGCTCGCGTCTTTGCGAAGCTCGGCGTAGAGAAAAGCATCGTCAAAACCAGCGCGTGCCGCATCGGCGGCACTGGCTCCGTAGTACACAGCGTCAAGCCGCGCCCAGTAAGCGGCAGCGAGGCACATGGGACACGGCTCGCAGCTGGTATAGAGCTCGCACCCTGCAAGGGCGAAGGTTTGCAGAGCTTTGGCAGCGGCGCGGATGGCGTTGACTTCGGCGTGTGCGGTTGGATCGTTTGTCGAGGTGACGGAGTTGGCGCCTTCGCCGATGATTTTGCCCTCGCGCACAACCACCGCCCCAAACGGGCCGCCATTCGCGGTGAGAACGTTACGCGTGGCCAACGCGACGGCGCGGCGCAGAAACTCCGGGTTGGGTGGGCCAGCCATGAGAGTTGAACTCAAATTCCGAGGAAGGCGAAGACAGCTTCAGTATGGCACAAAGCGAGGAGCCGGAGACGCGGCGCGTTTGTCGATGCATGCGCCGCCTGCAAGGAATTTGGGAACAAGGAAACCGCGATCAGGCGGTAGCGTGAGACTCAAGCACCTCGAGAAATTTCGCAAGCCACGCCGGATGCGCGGGCCATGCGGGACCGGTGACGAGATTGCCGTCGACAACGGCACTCGTCATGTCGACAGTGACATAGGTGCCCCCGGCGAGTTCGACCTCAGGAGCGCAGGCTGGATATGCGTTGAGCTTGCGGCCCTTGATGACGCCCGCAGCGGCAAGGAGTTGCGGGCCGTGGCAGAGCGCGGCAATGGGCTTGTTGGCTTTGGCAAAATGGCGAATTGTGTCGAGAACCTTAGGGTTGAGGCGCAGATACTCGGGCGCGCGGCCGCCGGGGATCACGAGACCGTCATAGCGCGCGGGATCGATCTCATCAAAGGTGGCGTTCAGGGTGAAGTTGTGGCCGCGCTTCTCAGTGTATGTTTGATCGCCTTCAAAGTCGTGGATTGCGGTTCGAATCTGATCGCCTTTCTTTTTGCCGGGACAAACGGCATGAACGGTGTGGCCAACCATTTGCAGTGCTTGAAACGGAACCATGATCTCGTAGTCTTCAACAAAATCGCCGGCGAGAAGCAAAAGTCTTGCGTGTTTCATCCTGCGAACTCCTCCGCACCAAGTGTGACATAAACTCGCAGCATCGCGACGTAGAATTTCTTCATGGCAGAGGCTAGAACTCTTGAAGCGCTGAATGCGCGCATTGTGGCATGCCAGCTTTGCACGCGGTTGCGCGCGCATTGCACGGAAGTGGCGCGGACGCGTCGACGTGCGTATCTGGACTGGGAATACTGGGGGCGGCCTGTGCCATCATTTGGCGACCCCAAGGCAGGCGTAATGGCGCTGGGCCTGGCGCCGGGAGCGCACGGGTCAAATCGAACCGGGCGGCCGTTCACGGGCGATGGATCCGGTGACTTTTTGTATCCTGTGTTGCACGAGGCAGGCTTTGCCTCGCAAGCGAGAGCGACTTCCCGCGACGATGGCATGAAGCTGACCGGGCTTTGGATTACAGCGGTGGCCCGCTGCGCTCCGCCGGGCAACAAACCAACGCCAGAGGAGTTGCGCAACTGCGCGCCGTGGCTCGACCAGGAGATGAGCCTGCTGACGGATTTGCGCGTGGTAGTGTGCCTGGGGCGTATTGCGTTCGATGGTTTGCTGGCCCACGAGATGAGAATGGGCAAGATGAAGTCGCGGGCGAAGTTTGTTTTCGCGCACGGGGCCGAGTATCAACTGCCCGATGGATTGATCGCGATTGCCAGCTTTCATCCTTCGCTGCAGAACACGAACACTGGGAAGCTGACACGAACGATGCTGTTGAAGATTTTCAAGCGGGCACGAAAGCTCGCGGATTTGTGAAGGTAAAACGTTCTGCCGGAATACCTGGGCGGAAGAGGGGCGAAAATGGACTTGCTGTCAAAAGCCATCCTGAAGGATGTGAACCTGGATGAAGTGCAGCCGAAGAGCAACATACCCAAGAGTCTCGTGGATCACTGGTCGCCGCCGGTTCTGCTGGAGCGTGCGGCGTATCTACGCAAGTTGGCGAAGCACGGGGATGGTTCGGCGTCCGAGACGCTTAGAGAGTATCCGCAGCACTGCGTAATGCTTTCGTTTCGCAGCCGCGACGGCGAGGTTGAAGTGCACGAGAAGTTTGCTGACCTGTTCTGCGTGCTGGCGGGCAAGGCGACACTGGTTACGGGCGGCGTTGTAAATGGGGCGCAGACCATTGCTCAGGGCGAGACTCGCGGTGAGTCGATCGAAGGAGGAGCGCGCCAGACATTGCGAGCAGGAGATGTGGCGCATGTGCCTGCGGGGACGCCGCATCAGATGCTCGTGAAGGCCGAAGACACGATCACATGCCTGGTAATAAAAGTCCAGGAAGTTGCTTAGGCACTGACTGGGCGACGCATTCGATCACGATGGAAATTGGAGCGGGAGACCGGGATCGAACCGGCGACATTCAGCTTGGGAAGCTGACGTTCTGCCACTGAACTACTCCCGCACGAAAAGACAGAGCCAACGTGAAGAAGTATATATCAACTCGCGGCGCGGAAAAGACTCCTCCGTGCGCGGCTCGTGTGGCTATTGCGCGGATACCGCTCTTATATGAGCGCGCTGCCGGGCCCGAGGGCCGACCCTCGAACCCCGCCAGCAATTCATGATGGACGCTTGTGCCGGAGCTACGCCAGCGAGTTGCTTACGTTGCTGAACACGGTGTTTACCGCAGTCGCGACGCCCTTGACACTTGTGATGACGGTCAGTGAAATCAACGCGATGAGCAACGCATACTCGACCAGGTCCTGGCCTTGTTCATTTTCCGCCAGATTCTGGAGTTTGATATACTGCTTCAGAAATAAATTATTCATTTCGACTTCTCTCCTCCTCGAAATTTACGGATAAGTTAGTGACACGGCCCTTGATTCATGGAACGTACTATGAATCGTGAATTGTTATAACGTAGCTGTCAACGTGGCTACGGTGATGTTGAAACCGGTTACTTTCGCCGACTTAGTGACACTTTCGCGTCAGTCCGCGGCGGTTCCACGTTCATTGTGGCTTCGGTGATGTTGAAACCGGTTACCTTTGCCAACGGGATGAAACTTTAGCGTCACTTACGGGCGTATAAGTCCGCTAAGTGGGTGGCTCGCAGGCCTCTCACAATCAACGATTTTCTGGAGTTGAACTCGCGGACGGATGCCGCGCGTAGGTTTTGCTGCGACTATGCGGAGCGTAATATCGTTGCCAGGCGCGCAAGCGAGACGGCCCAGAGCTGCCGGTACCAGAGATATTCTCGCGTGGACGGCAGAGCTGTGTGGCGGAGCTCGAGAATGCTGGCGGCGAAGTTACCGCGAATCCGAAGATCGATCAGACTTCCGGTCATTTCGGGAGAAGCTTCATCGCGCCATGACAAGCGCATCTTGCGCTGATGACAAAACAGGAATGAGCCGACGAAGCTGGCGATCGCGCGGCCGGCGCGGACTTGATCGAGGCGGTATCCATTCGCTCTCTTCGAGGCAACGATTCGCGAATCTTCCGCGTGATTAGGCATCGAGATCCATGCCTCGAGATATTCGGGTTCCGTCAAAGCCTGAGAGATGCGGCGCGCATCCGCATCAATGGCGACCGACAAGGCGATGGAGTGGTCGAACAATGGCGCGGGCAGGACCTCGCGGCGCAACAGCTCCGCCGGCCGCTCAAGGGAAGCGTCCAGTGCTTCTAACACGACAATGACCTCATTGCTTGGGAGTGCACTCCAAAGTCCAAAATGCGAGGCTTAGGGTGCAGAGTGACGAAGACGATGATCGATGGGACGAATCGCGGCCGGCCGGGAGGAGATGCGCGGGCAGATCGAGCTCGGCAAATTAACCCACACTACCGCGCTCTTCCATTCGGTAGATTCGCGAGCTTCGCCTTCCAATAGAGGGATTGCGGTTCGGATCGCTGAGCAGGCGTGACGAACGGCAAGGGGGAAACGTTGGAATGCAGCTTGAGCGAATGGACAACCCCGCGAGACAGGAATAACGCCTTCTAGAAACTGAAGTTCAGGGGCGATGGAGGCGATCGCCCAGGGATGACCTATAACTGCGGCCCATAGCGACCTTTTGACCGTTATCGAGGATGACCACCGAATCGCCGTTCGATTCCCTGCGTACTTCCTTCACGTACTTCAGATTCACAATGAATGAACGATGAACGCGCAGGAATCCGCGCGGGTCCAGACGATCCTGCAGGTGCGCCATGGTTTCGCGAAGAAGATGCGTCTCGTTTGCAGTACAGAGCCGGACATAATTTCCTTCAGCACCGATCCAGCGAATGTCGGAGACGGGAAGGAAAAGAATGCGTCCGCGAGACTTGAAGACAATTCGATTCGTATACAAATTGAGAGCCGATGCCTGGCCGTTACCGGGGCCGGCATTCTGCTGCGGCAAAGCGAATTGCTCGCGGACTCGCTGAATAGCTGTTCCCAATCTCTCGCGAGTAAAGGGCTTCAGCAGATAGTCGACCGCATTCACTTCAAATGCGCGCACTGCGTACTGGTCGTATGCCGTCGTGAAGATAACGCGCGGGACGGGATTCGCCGGCCGGTCGCCAAGCGCTCCCACAACATCAAATCCATCCATGCCCGGCATATGAATATCGAGGAACAGCAGCTCGGGATTGGCAGCACGCACAAGTTCGATCGTCTCGAGTGAAGTTGCAGACTCCCCGACGATCTCGATATCGCTTTCGTCGCGGAGCAACTGGCGCAGCTTCTGTCGGGCCAGAACTTCGTCATCTGCGATGACTGCGTGGATCATCACACACCGTACCTTGCAACACTTTCAGCGCCGCTCTCCGAGATCTGGAGCGGGAATTCGATGGAGACTTGCACGCGCGCCGGATCCATTTCGTTGATTGAGAACAAACCATCGTCTCCATAGTGCAATCGCAGCCGGTTTTTCACATTAGACAGTCCAACGCCATGTCCAGCGCAGGAACCATTCGTGTTATTCAGGAGGCCCACGCCGCTGTTTGTTACGCGCGCCCAAACGTGGTCGCCGCGCCTGCGAACCTCAACCGTCAATTCTCCGCCCCTGTCCAGCTTCGATAAGCCGTGGACAAATGCGTTTTCAACGATCGGTTGCAGAATCATGGCTGGAACCAGCGCGTCATGCAGGTCTGGATCGACGGAAAGCGTCCGAGTGACCCGTCCCGTATAACGCCTGTCTTGCATAGCGAGGTAGGTCTCAATGAATTCGATCTCGTCGTGCAGGGGAATCAGCTGGACGTCTCTTCGTTCCAGTGTCATACGGAGGAGGCTGCTCATTTGTTCCAGCATGGAGTCAGCGGCGTCGATGTCACTCCGCATCAGGCTGGAGATGCTGTTCATGGTGTTGAAGAGAAAGTGCGGATTCAGCTGCATCCTCAGCGCCGCAATTTGCGCGTTGGCCAATTGCGCCTCAAGGCGGGCCGCGAAGGTTTCCTTCTCGCGAAACTGCTGGTAGTAACCAAACCCGCGAAAGAAGAAAAAGGCTCCCCAACAGATGACCATGCTCTCTGCCAGGTCGCCTCTGAAGTTGAATAAGACGCCCTGCCAATAGGGCATGGGAGCGCGATCGACAGGTATGTTCGGGAAGAAAGCGACCCATATCATCTCCTGGATCCAGCAGGTCACCAGGCTTGCAGGGAAAACGATGGTCACAACCTGAGCAACACTTGCCTTTTGAATGAAAGGCCGGAAAAGGCGCCAAAGCACCCATGAGATGACTCCCCAAATGAAGTACTGCGCACCCCAGGAGCTGAAGACAAGGGCGGCGCTGATGCGATAGCCGGAGTGGTAGAGGTGCTGCCACTCCTGCGCAGCGAACAGAACTCCAATTAGCGTGAACGCTGCGATAAAAACGACCGGATGCGTCAACACCGATCGGGCGGGGGAATCAGGAACTGTTGCACTGCGCCGCGAGTGAGCCCAAGATGTCCTGGATGCTGCCACGAACCTGCCTCCCTGCCAAGAAAACTGGCATTGATTGCATTGTTACCGATTTGTCGTTCAATCGCAGCAGTAGCGCTTGAAAGCAGGGTGAGGGCGTAAAACCGTCAATGATCGAAACTCTGAGAGGGAACGGGGTCCGGAAGCCACGAGCGTCGCAGCGGTATTTGGCCGCTGCTAATTACCTGGCAACGTCAGCAATCGTTCCGCGTGCTCTCCTTTTTCCGGGTTCGCCAAAGCGAGCTCTGGAAACCCGCCCGGGCTCTCTCCCTCTCTATCGACGAACGCAAGCACAAAATGGTGCTGCGCAAACCAATGTTCAGCGTCGGAATCGATTTCCTGAACCGCGGAGGAACCCAGCTCTGTGGAAAGCAAGCGCAGGTCGTTTGCAAGGAGCTTCCTGGCCTCATCTCCGCCTTGCAGGCAGGCAACGCGGAAATGGTAATACGCTGCCTTGTTGTCCTGGGGAATTCCGTTGCCGTCCCGAGCCAACACGCCGAGCAACGCGGACGATCTCCAATTGCCTGCGTTTGCCGCACGGTTAAGGAGATCTGCGGCTTCGCCGGGAGATCGCGCAAGCGCGGGATTGCGAACCAGAAGCAGCCCCAGGCTGGCCATCGCAGGAACGTAGCCTGACGCTGCAGATTCGCGGAAGAAGGATGCGGCGGCGATTGGATCGTGAGCGTGATCCTTACCCTCAAACAAGAGCGTGCCAAGAGCGAATTCCGCCATCGGATCGTGCAAACTTGCGCCCTTTCGATACCATTGCTCCGCTGTCCCCTGATCCTTGGGAACGCCGATACCGAACGCGTAGAAATCTCCGAGATAACATGCAGCGAGTCCGCTGTGATTGGCGGCTTCATTCAGGAGCTTCAGGGCCAGTTTTTCGTTCGCCGGCACTCCCGTGCCCCATAAGTAGGCAATTGCGAGACTCACCTTGGCGCGAACTAATCCGCCTGAGGCTGCGAGCTGATACCAGCGTGCGGCGCGCGCCGGGTCCTTCGTAACCCCGATTCCACTCTCATATAGGTAACCGATCTCGAGTTGTGCCCGGGGATCTCCGGCACCTGCCGCCTTCTCATACCAATACGCTGCAAGCTTCGAATCCTGCGCGACGCCGCGGCCGGCTAAATAGTCGCCGGCGAGTTGGACTTGCTCGTCCACGGACCGGGGCTCGGGTGCAGCGTTGATGGGGGGAATGTCCGGCGCGGCACCAGTGGCGGCAATGATCTTCTTTGGTGCGTAGAAAAGAACGCAGCAGGATGCAAGGATGACGGCAAAAGCGCGACGACGGCGGCTTTCAAGGAGCATCATGGGGCTTCTCCGATTGTGAGACCTTTATTCGGGGAACGGCCGGTCAGCTGGCCGGTCAGGATTGATGCACACGCATTCGACTTCCATTATGGTTGGAATGTTATTTACTTTGAAGGGCTTACGGGCACTCCTCGCACCAGCAACCAGCCTGCACAAACCGATTCCATGGCAATCAGTCACGGGACGGACGCCGTTGGTCACAAAAATTGAATTTGATGGGCGGGACTATAAAAGCGCGGGACGAGATCAGGCACGAGCGATGCTACTGGCTCAGCTTGCCAAGGAATGAGTTTGGAGCGACGCCGTTCAGAATAGGAACGACCATCGCCCCAAAAAGGACTCTTCCATTTCGGCGCTAGAAAAGAATCTTACCTCCCAGAATCACGAAGCGATTTCCAGAGCTGTTACCGGGAACTGTGGTCCCCGAGAAGTTGAATTCGTTGCTCGTGAAGGCGCTCGATGAAACATTCGCGACGCCTGGGCCCAGGTACATCTGGTTGAGGGCGTTGTAAGCGGCGAGGGACAACTGCACGGAAACTCCTTCGGTAATCTTCGTGGTCTTGGTTATGGTTGCGTCAAGCTCGCTGAAGGGCTGACCGCGCAGCAAGCTTCTAGCCCAGCCGGGGTAAGGATTGCCGGCAGCAAGGGCGTACGCCTGGTTGTTGATGATCCAGTGTGCAGACGAGGGATCGACGGGTGTCCCGGGAATGTAGTTTCCGCTCGAATCGAAGCCGTCACTGGCATAAATAACGTAAGTCGGAGTGCCGGGGACTGGAGTGAAAGGCGTAGTCCCGTTCACGAACGCGTTGAGGTAGGCGACCGAATTAATGGGCGCTTTCTTGTTTGAGACGACGAGCCGGCAGGTATCTGCCTGGGGGCCTATCGAGGAGCTGTTGAAGATGCCGTCGCAAAAGCTCGTGTCACCGGTATTGGGATCGAGATCGAGGGGCTGATACGGCGTGTATACCTGACCGCTGGTGAAGCGATAGACACCACTGAGCAGGAAGCCGTTCGTGAGCCTGGAGAGAAGGTTGTCGCGATGCTCAAGATTTGGCAGGCTGTAGTTGAACTCTATTCCGGTCACGTTGGTGAAGTCGTTGCCACTCAGGCCGCGTTCGGCGGAATCGGTGTTCAGCGGATTTTGAGCATAGGCGATCGTGCTGCCGCCGAAGCCGGTGCTCTTGAACGCGTCAGTGGCGTTGTTCATCGACTTGCTCCACGTGTAAGACGCGACGGTGCTTATGCCGTGGAAGTTCCGCGTCGTGAGGTTCAGTTGCAGACCGTTGTAATTGGCCCACCCGCCGTTGGTGAATTCATCGACGTTGTTGTAGGCGCAGTTCAGACGCCCGTAGCCGTTCGCCGTTGGGCTCTGGCACAGAGACGAGGGCGGGACTACGCCGGGGAAAGCTTGAGAAACGGGGAGCAAAAATGGATTGGCGTCGACCGATTGGAAATCATGGGTTGTCTTGCTACCAACGTACCGCACTTCTCCCACCACCGCGGCGCCGAACTGATGATCGATGGCCAATGTGTAGGTCTGCACGTAGGGAGTGCGGAACGTGGTGGGGAAAGTGGTCTGGGCGTCAAGACGCGGATCCTGGGTAGGGAGATCGGGGAGATTGGTGTTGCGGAACTGCGCGCTCAGGATGGAGCCGTTGGCCGGAACACAAGAACCGCTGCCGCAGGGGAAGGCATTCGTGTTCACGACCGGAGCGCCGCCCGCCTCAAGCAGGAACATGTTATAGAAGGCGGGATTAGCGTTGATCGCGTAACCGGCGCGGAGCGCCAACTTCCTATCGAAATCTGGGTTCCAAACCAGCCCGATGCGCGGCTCGAAATTCTTGTAGTTTTGCTTAGCCTCCACGCTGACCCGATCCGCGAGAGGGAGCGAAGTGGGCCAGATCGCCGTGGCCGAATTTGACTCCCGGGCGACGGTCTCATCGTGGAGCTTGTTGACTGCCTGGCCGAAGAATTCCCAGCGCACACCGAGATGAAGCGTCAGCGTGGGAAGAGCCTTCAAATCATCCTGGAAGTACAGGGCGACATCAGGCTCGGTGAAAGGGATGACAGGGCTGCCGTTGGCCAGAACCGCGTATGCGGAAGTGAATCCGCCGGGGCCATTCTGCACAAGATTGCTCAGGGTTCCGAAGTCGAGCTCGCCGTTGTAAAAATACAGCCCGGCATTCGGAGAATTCAGATAGTCGAACTCACCACCGAGGAGCAAAGTTTGCTTGCCGCGCATCCAGGTGGCATTGTTCTGCACTTGTGTGACCTTGACGGTGCGACCCTGAGGAAATAACACATCTCCACCGAAGTCGAGATCGTCATTGGTGCCAATGAAGTTCACTTGGGCCGGGCATGCGCCGTAGTCGGTGGCGACGCAATTCGGGTATGCGCCCCCTTCGAAGTAAACCTTTGAATCCTGGAAGCTGTAACGCAACTGGTCAACCAATTTAGCGGAGAAAGTGTGACTCCAGTCGGCTCCCACGGAGTAGCTGGTCGAGGGGACGTTGACAAAGTCTCCCGCTGCGGTCCCGTATGTCCCGGCCACGCCGGTGAAAATTTGGGGCTGATAGAAAAAGCGGAGAAACATGTGGTCTTTTGATCTGGGTTGCCAATCGAGGCGCCCCAGTTCTTCCTGATCGTTGGAAAGGCTGGGAATGGTGCGCTCGACTCCCGCAACCTCGATGCTGGCGGTTTGCCCTCCGGGACCGGTAACAGTCTCCGTGGTGGTGGAACTGGCAATCGGTTGTGGGTTTCCTTGCTTGACCGCGTAGGGACTGAAACCTACGAGGGCGTCCACCCCCGGATTGTTGGGGAATGCAGCCTGAAGTTCCTGAATGCCGGTGGGATCGGGCGTCAGAAAAGGCAACGACGCCGAAGGCGTAACCCCCGTGCGCACCCGGTCCCAATAGGTGCTACCAAAAAAGAAGAGCTTGTTCTTGAGAATGGGACCGCCGACGGTTCCGCCGACCCGGTTCTCATCGTAGCGCGGAAGAACGGGAGCATTGCAGTTCCCGGTCTGCGGGCTCACGCCGGGCGGGCAGAAGCCGAATTGCGGGCTCTTTTCATAATTGGCAAATGAGCTCAGGAATTGGCTCTGATAGAACTCAAAAGCGCTTCCATGGAACGCGTTGGCTCCGGACTTGGTGATGTAATCGACGACCGCGCCTGCATTGCGGCCATACTGCGCGCTGTAGTCGTTGGTGATGACCTGAATTTCAGCGATGGCGTCCTGGCTGCCGAAGAATTCCGTCGGGCCCCCGATGGAGGGATCGTTGTTGGCCTGGCCATCGATCTCAAAATTGTTGTAGCGGCCGCTTTGGCCGTTCACTGAGAAGTTATCGCCGCTTTGATCGGAAAAGTCGTCGCCATAAGTGCGGCCGCCGGTGCTCACCACTCCGGGAATGACTTCGGCGATTGTGTCGAAGCCGTTGTTCAGGGGAAGAGTCTGCACGGACTGCGTGTCGAACGTGGTCGTGGCCTGAGAGTCGGTCGTTTCGAGCAGAGCGGCAGCCGAGCCGTTGACTTCGACTTGCTCGGCGGTTCCGACGTGCAAGGTGACAAGGCCAAGGTCGGTGGTGGCTCCGGCCCGCACCAGAACGTTGTTCACGGTCTCAGGGGAAAATCCGGAAGCGCTGACGACTACCTTGTAGACCCCGATGGGAACGTCGAAGAACTTAAACGTTCCGTCGCCGATAGATTTGCTCTCGAGGTTCAGCCCGCTGGAATTGTTTTCCAATTGCAATTGCGCGCCAACAATCACAGCGGCGGAAGGGTCCGCCACGGTTCCCTGAACGGTGCCCGTGGTGATGCCCTGGCCCATCGCGGAGGCGGCAAGAATGGCCGCTCCCAAGACGAGAAACAGCTTGTTCACGATTTTCACGATTCGATACTCCTCACGGCTCTGAATTGCGCTCAAGATCCGCCGAAGCCATGTGTGAAACTGCGGCTCTTTGCGAAGCGGAATTTCCCTCGGTTCCCTGCTTGGGCCGGACCCACACTTGCGTTTTGATGTTGACCATGATTGAGGAACCTGGAGAGCTTCTGCTTCGACAGTGCAAACGGACGTCACTGGCCAATCGCTTTTTGTCCATGCACGCATGGTTCCTATTAAGGGATTCCCGGTGACAATGTGACGAGCGATCAGAATTCAGGGATAAATAGGAGGCGATAAGTTCCGGCGGCGGTTTGAGTGGGGAAAAAAGCTTGCAGATTTTCAAAATCGGCGTATCTGAGCCCTGAGATCCCTACCGCATTTTGGAATCGGTGACGAATAGCCAGAGGTTCGTGATGAAGAGCATGAGAGGTTGTTAAACAGCATCGTGCCAGTTCGCATGGATGCGTTTGCGAACTGGAAGAATATGGAAGCTCATAGCCCGCGAGACCTCAGAGACTCAAGGCGGATGGCCGATTTCGAGATTATTGATTCTGCATACCCATCGTTCATACTTCTCGTGTGCGCGAATTCATTCGATTGATCGCCTTGGCTATGGTGTGCGGAGCACTGAGCGCCTCTGGCCTCGCCGCCGCTTCGGACTGGCAGAAGGCCGTCCAGCGCGGAGCTCGCGAGGCTCCCGAGGCAAGAATTGTGGTGCTGGACATCGGCAGCGGACGCTTGCTGGCGGCGTACCAACTGGATATCGCGGCGCGCACGCTGGCCGCGCCGGGATCGACATTGAAGCCGGTCGTTCTATATGAGCTGGTGAGCGCAGGCCGGTGGAACCCTTCGAGCCGTATCGCTTGCAACCGGCAACTCGTCGTAGCCGGACATCGGCTTGCGTGCACGCATCCACTCGCTCCGCCTTTCGATGCGCGCGAGGCGCTTACATGGTCATGCAACACCTACTTTGCCGCTGTGGCGTGCACGTTGCAGCCGAGTGAGTTGGGACAGCTACTGCGGCCGACTGGCTTGCTCGACTCGACGGGTCTTGCACGCGATGAAGCAGTGGCTGAGTTTCGCGTGCCGGATTCCGATGACGGGAAGCAATTAGCTCTGCTGGGAGTTGAGGGCGTGCGTGTTACGCCGCTGGAGCTGGCCACGGCGTATCGCTGGCTGGCGATGGAGTTGGCCGCGCATCCAGATTCCGACGCGACGAATGTCGTGCGCGAAGGGCTCGAGGATTCTGCCAGCTTCGGAATGGCCGGGCAGGCGAGCCTGGGCGGCGCAGCTGTAATGGGCAAGACCGGCACAGCCGAAGGCGTGCAATCGAGCCGCACGCATGGATGGTTTGTCGGCCTCGCGCCGGCAGCGAAACCAAAAATTGTGATGGTTGTTTATCTGCCTGCTGGCCGGGGCGCGGATGCGGCGCACGTGGCTGGAGCGATTCTGGCCAACGCACCCCTGGAGCGTCCGTGACCCGACCATCCATGAATCGGCAGTGGATGATGCGCTCGTTCCTGAGTCTGCTGGCCGCGATCGGCGTCGCGTGGAGCCTCATGCAAACGTCGCCGCAAGGTGCGGAGCGCGCTTCCGCAGCACCCCAGGAAGATCGAGCCGCCATGCGCGAAACGCTCCGCGTTGGAATGTGGACTCTTTGGCACGACCGCGAAGTAGTGCTGACGCCTGTTGGGCCCGATCACAAAATCACGGCGCGTAGCTGCTCCGATTGCGCCGGGCTCACATTGAGTGAGAAGACCACCGTTCGCGCCAATGGAGACGCATTGACCTTGGCGGCCCGGAGCAAAACGGTCAACGAGCCGCGCATCTTGTTGACCGTGCCAGTGACGCTCACGGCCCACGGCGAAACGGTGACACTCCATGATCCCGCCACGATCACAGCGCGGAACGGAGCGCTAATCATCGCGGTAACTCTGCCCGTGGAGAGATATGTGGAATGGGTGGTTGCCAGCGAGAGCGGCGCGGCCGACAGTGCGGAATCGATGAAGGCGCTGGCGATTGTGGTGCGCAGCTTTGCGCTGCATGAGGCGCACGGCCATACGGATTACGAACTGTGCGACTCGACGCATTGCCAGCTTTTGCACTGGGGCACCAACGGCGGACGCTCGGCGGCGGCGCACACGGCTACGCTCGCGACTGCGGGCGAGACACTTCGGTTTCACGGTCAGCATGCGCTCGCCTATTTTGGTAAGGATTGCGGTGGACGGACGGCTTCACCAACCGAGATTTGGCCTCGTGCAAGGGCGATTTCGTATCTGCCCTCCCAGCCGGACAGATTTTGCGTAGCCGATGGCGGCAGGGAGTGGGCGTCTCAGATTACGCGCGCTGAGCTTTCGGCTGCGCTGGCTGCCCATGGACTCGCCAAGCCGGGATGGCAAAACCTCAGCGTAGCGCGGCGTGGCGAGTCAGGCCGCGCTGTGACGCTCGAAATCGACAAAGCTGAAATCGGCGCTGAGGAGTTCAGGCTGGCTGTCGGTGAGTCGCTGGGGTGGGACCGAATCCCGAGCACCTGGTTTGAAATGAACCGGCAAGGCGATGGATTCGCCTTTCACGGGCGCGGATGGGGCCATGGCGTCGGACTGTGCCAGAAGGGCGCGGCGGCGATGGCGCTGCAGGGACGGTCGACACAGGAGATTCTGGAGCAATATTTTCCGGGAACGCAGGTGGCCGACGAGGCAACCGGCCGTGAATGGAGCAGCTTTACTGGCGACGGATTTGTTCTTGAATCTCTCGACGCCGATGACGCGAAATACCTGGCCGAACTGAGTCGCGCACGAGCCGAGGCAACGGAGCGATCGGGATTGCATTCGGCCACGCCGCTTACGGTGCGCGCGTTCTCGAGCACGCAGGCCTTTCGCGAGGCGACGCTCGCGCCGGGCTGGGTGGCCGCGTTCACCGAAGGAGATTGGATCGGAACACAACCGTTGCGAACACTCGCGGCGCGGCGACTCTTGGCGGACACGATGCTCCATGAGTTTCTGCACGCGCTTCTGGAGCAGCAAGCCGGCCCTCGCGCGCCGCTTTGGCTGCGCGAAGGGTTGGCGGAGTTTTGGAGCGAGCAGGGCCTGGCACAGGTCGCGACAAATTCAAACTACTCGGGAAGGTCGGCGCCGCGGCTAACGGTTGACGACACCGATGCCGCGCTGGCTCATGCCACAACCGAAGAGGAGTCCGAGACCGCGCATAGGGCAGCCGAGTGGTACGCCGCGCAACTGCTCGCTCGTTATGGGCGAGCGCATGTGCTCGAATGGCTCAAATCAGGCGTCCCCGACGGAGTCGTCGCCGGCGTCGGGCAGCGGTAGCTTAACGGAACCTTCGCGGAGAGGGCTGGAGCCGACTGGAGCGGGAACGAAAGAATCTTCATCCGGCTGCACTTTGCTGCGCTCGGGCCGGCTTAACTGCACTGCGCACCACGCCAGAAGAAGAACCCAGCAAACCACCGCCAGCAGATACACTCCCGCGAGCTTGAGCATCACGGACCAGACCTGATGCGAGACCGTTCCATGCGGCTCGCCGGTAAAGAAACGACTGGGCCACTCGACAGCCGAAAGAGCCGCAATGACGACGGCCAGCCACCAGCGCCAATTCAGCAACAAACGGATAATCTTTCGACCCGGCAAACGCCAGCCCCATTGTGCCGAGGCCATCGCCCAGGGAATCACCTTCGCGGGCAGTGCGATCCAGCGGCAAACCCAAACGATAAACGTGAGCCAGCTTTGAATGTGCTCGTAGGTAAAAAGCGTGGCGCGCAGGTGAGCCGAGGCGCGCGAGTTCAGATAACCAGCCCAGTCGGGAATCTGATCGCTGCACCAATCCAAAAGCGCCCACGCCGCCCATGCGATCGCAGCCCAGAGCAAGAGAGTGAGTACGCCCAGCCACAAAGGCACGCGCCGCTTCTCATCATGGAAAAGCTTGCGCATGGTTCCCGCCTCGAGGAACAAAGCCGCGGCAAGCAGCAGCAGCGGCACGAACAAGGTGAGCCCCACTTGCCACGCATAACTATCGGGCAGGCGCGTCCACGCCACGCCCGCGAGAATCAGCAGGAGCGTGGCCCAAAACTGGGCCGCAATCCACGCGATGCTCGTGCGGAGGCGATAAAGCAAATCGTTGACGGGGTTGGCGGCGGCAACATCACTCACGGCTGCACCTCCAGCGTGGCGGGATCGGTAGTGGTCTGGATGTTTGATTGGTACATGGGTCCGGCCTGCGCAGGACTGATCTGGAAAAGACCGGAATTATCCGCCTGAATCAAGTAGACGTACACGCTGCGTGATCCGAAGTTTGTGTTGAAGAATGCCGCGCGGTCGTCGCGGAACTCCTGGCGGGTAAACAATTCTGCCCACCAGTCCGGCTTATTGTTCAGCGTGTAGAGCCCGGGATTTGCGAGGAATTCCGTGCCCGCAGGGATGGGGTCCTGGGCCTGCAGGTACTTCCAATTGGTTCCGTTCAGCGCGAGCTTGACGGCAACGATGTCGCCAATATGGACCGGGCCTTTCAACGGAACCAGGTCGTAGGTGATGGGATCGGTTGGCTTGTCTTGTTTCTTCTGCAACAAATAGTAGTCGCGCGTGATGTTGAGCGCGAGCTGACCCTGCTGGAACGCCTTGCGATCGGCAGAGTACCAACTGCTTACGGCGGACCAGTAGGTAATGCCGTTGCCGCTCTTGCTTATGGTGATTTTGCCGCCATTGGCTGCCTGAACCGCCGGAACCTTGATCTGCCAGGGCGCGGCGAAAGCGTCGTCGGGACCAAAGTGATGCTTGCCCACGCTTACGCCATTCACCAGAACTTCGACGTCGGAAGCATTCGCGAGTTCGCCGCTGAGGGCAAGGTAATCTGTGAGGCCCTGGATCACCATCGACGTCTGCTTGGTCGAATACCAGTAATCGCCGTCGCGATGTTCCGCGAGCCAGCGCGCGGCCCTGGGCATCATGCTGCTCGAGCGATCCTGCCTGATAAGAAGCTTCAACGCGAAGGCCGTGGTCTCCGGCGAAGTATCATCCCAGAAATCCATCATGCCGTCGTAGGTGCCTTCCCAGTAGGCATCGACGTCGGTCGTGTGTGCCTTCTTTTCGAGGAGCGTCGCCGCCCCATGTGCTCTCGCATCGCCCGCCGCGTCGAGAGCCAGCCCGGTCAGTGCAAGCCCCTCATCGCTGAGCTTGTCCTGGCTGCTCCACGCTTTGTCGAGCGCTTCTTGTGGTGCACCGCCTGTGGTTGCCAGGGCGTAAACCGTGTAGGCGCGCAGATCGGGAATCATGTCAGGATGCGCAGCCAGTGTCGACACCAGCCAATTGCGTGCGTTGTTGAGCCGATCATCGTCGATGGTGTAGCCGGCCTGTTTCGCCTGGCCCAGACCGCTCACAACATATGCAGTCATGAAGACGAGGCTGGGATCATCCTGCCACCATCCCCAGCCGCCATCGTCGTGCTGATAGCTATAGAGCCGCTCCAGCCCCGCGCTGACTTCGTCATTGAGCGTCTTTCGATCAATCGGCGACTTGATGTGGAGCTTGTCGACAGCCTGAGCCACGATCAAATCCGGCAGGAAGCTCGACATGGTCTGTTCCGTGCATCCCCACGGATAGCTGGTCAGATAGTCGAGCGCGTCGAAAACGGTTCCCGCGACAGATGGGGACACCGTTACGGTAAGCGCGCGCGAGCCCGGATCCGATGTGGCCGGATAGTTGAACGACCACTGGTTTTGACCCGTGCCTGAATAGACCACGCCGGAGCCGACGGCGCTCTGCTGAACGCCGAACGGGAGAATCGGCAGCGTCATTTGGAGCGCGTCCGATTCTTCATTGGTCAGCGCTTTGGCGGTGAGGGTCGCGTTGCCGATGACGCGCGCCTTCACGCGCCAATCCACGTAGTTTTCGGCATTGGCGGGGATGGTGACTTTCTGCGTCTGGCCGCTGAGCACGTCCACTCCACTCACATCGAGAGCGAAAGTTACGTCTTTGGCGGTAGCCAGGTAGTTATGAGCGATAACGCGCAGCACCGTCTCGTCGCCCTGCCTGAAGAAGCGCGGCGCGGCCAGGCGGACAATCAGGTTCTTGCGCACCAGCACACGCGTGACCACGCTGCCGGCTCTCCCGTCGTCGCTCATGGCGCGGATGGTTGTGCGCCACGTGGTGAGCGCATCTGGGAAGTTAAATGCGACGCGCGCATGGCCGTCAGCACCGGTCTCAACATTCGGATTCCAGTACGCCGTATCAGGAAAGGCTTTGCGTATTTTTGGAACCACCAGATCGGAGCCGGGTTTCACCTGCGCCATGCGCGGATGGTAGAGGCCGCTGGCCATGTCAGCCAGGAGCGGGCTCTTGGCACCTGCGTGCCCGGAGAAGAAGAAATCAAAGGAGGTGTCCGGCTGAAGATAGACAAACCGCGTGGGGTAGAACGATCCAACGATATCGGGCGTCGTATCGGGCCGCACGGAGTAGAGCGCCTCATCGACCACGCCAAAACTCAGGTCGGTCTGGACCGGCTTGCCCGCGGAATCGACTGCAAGCACATCGAAGCTGGCCGCTTCCTCCGGCTCGTATTGGCTTTTGCTCGGCGTAGCCGTGATGGTAAGCGTGCGCTCGACGAGCGGAACTTTGAGACTTTTCTGAGCGGTCATCAACTGATCGTCGTGGACAATGACAGCCGTGACGACAAGGTTGGGCTGAGCTTTCTGCGTGATGGGAACATCGAACGGAGCGCTCGCTCCCGTTAAATGGATGAGCTGCCGGGACTGCACGCTATCGCCTTCGACGGTGATCACGGCCCACGATTCCGCCAAGCCGGTCACGAGCAGCAAATGCGCCGTATCGCCCACGCTGTAAGATTTTTTGTCCGCGATAATCTGCGCCTGCGCGTTGGTCTGGTACCAGGAGCCCGAGCCGTTCCATACCCAAACATAGGTGGAGTTTTCGACGGTGCGATTTTCCGGCGTCTGCGCGGTGGCTTTCACTTCAAAGTCGCCGCTGCCGCTAAGGGCCAAATCGACCAGAACCGTTCCGTCGGCGCCGGTGACGGCATCTTTGCTTCCCGCATCGGTGTCGGTTCGCTCGTGAGTGACGGAATCCCATTTCTCAAGTGCCGCCGCGATGTGGACCTTCGTTTGCACTGGTTTGCCGTCGTAGTCCTGTGCTGTTACTTTCACGCGAGTCGGCTGTCCGGCCTGCACGACGTAGTTCGTGGGCTCCACGCTCACTCGAAAAGACCCGTAGGTGGCTAGCACCGTCGAGTGCCCCGCGACCTCACGATTCGCCGCGTCGGTGACGCGCGCCTCGATGCGATAGTCCTGGTCGGTGTGCTTCGAGTCGATTCGAGTCGGCAGAGTTACCGTAAGCTGGCCGTTTGCATCGAGCATTCCCTGATGTTCCTGCTGCTCGGTCTGCCCGTAGGTGTCGTCGGCGTCGTCGGAATTGTCCGAGTCATTCGAATCGGCGTCCGCGTCCTCGCCGTTGTCGTCTCCTTCGCCCTGATCCCACCAATAATGCGTGGACGTGTGTACCACGTATGTGACCTTCGCGCCCGCAACCGGCTCGCCAAAAAAGTAGCGCGCGTTAATCGTGGCCTGTATTGGATCGCCCTGCAGCACGCGCGGCACGGCCGGCTTCACTGTTACCTGATACTCAGGCTTCTTGTAGTCCTCAACGTAGAAACTGCCGGTGCCACCAATATTCTGGTCCGCATATCCAACGTAGTAGTACCCCAGAGCCGCGTCGGATCCGAGATTGAGGTCAACCGCAACCGTTCCGTGCGACGAGACCGCCAGCTGCTTCCGCATTACCTCTTTGTTATCGGGGCCGTTGACCGTAAGCGTGATCGTTTGTGGCCCGGGGAGCATCAAGGTATCGTTCTGCTCCTTGCGCAAAATGCCTTTAATGTGTACCGCATCGCCCGGCCGGTAGACAGGCCGGTCAGTGTATAGATAGGAACGCTCCGTTTGCGATCCTACTCCCTGAAAGCTGTAGCCCCACGGCGTCACCAGCGCAGCGTCGGCTCCCTTGCGCGCAAGAATCCAGACGTTTTCCGGCAAGGCTCCCTGCGCGCCGCCGCGAATCGTCATGGTGAGCGAGGCCATGCCGTCGCTGCCGGTCTTGCCAGCCGACTGAAGCTGCCCGTTCGCCCACAGAAAGACGTCAGCATCAGCGATGGGCGCACCGGATTTTCGATCGGCAACGTAGAGATCGGCGCGCGAACCCTCCGCCCGCTCCACCACCGCAACGGAAGTGACGATGGCGACCGTGTACGCCTTGTAGGTTCCGTCGGTCGCCTCGATGAGGTAGACGCCAGCGCTCAGCCCGTCGATCGGCAACTGCTGCGTGTCGCTCACCAGCGCCGGCGGCGTCTCGAGTTTCCAGCGCGCCACCAGTTGGCTCGCGTTCAGCAGCGGAATCTGCGCGAACTGCGCCGCGCCCACAACCTGGCTGCGCTTGCCTAACTTTGCCTGCTGCTCGCGGAAGCTGTCCCGCGCATCGTCGGTAAACCGGCCGCGAAAGAAGTGCCGGATGACGAACCACAGGTGCGCTTTGAAATCGTGCAGACGTTCGACGAAAGTCTCCTGATCGATTTGCTCTTGGGGCGCGTAGTTCTCTACGCCGAAGCTGTGCACATCCTTGAGGCCGGCGAAGAACTTTTCCGCATCGCGCACCTTGTAGACGCGGAATTCGAGTTCTGGAACGTTATGAGCAATGAGCTGGATTTTGACGCTCTCGCCGGGCGCGAATGTCCGCGTGGTTGAAAGCGAAAAGGAACGCGGCGCGTCGGTGGCCGATGCGGGCACTGCGGCTGCGGCCAAAGGAAGCAGTAGGGCGGCTGCCACGAGCGGCTTAGTCAGCGCACGTTTCCAGCAAATTGAATTCCGGTCAATCAATTTCCGGCAGTTCATGGATTTCCTCGCAGAATGTTCCAGCGGTAGACGCCGAGAAAGTTGGGATTACCGGCGAGCGGCCGCCATTGCGGCTCGGGATGATCGAGGAGTTCGGAGAGAAGGACGCGGCGTAGTTCTCCTCGTTGACCCGAGTCCCGGCCGACAGGTCCTCGCCCGTGGATCGATTGACTGTGATCGGGCCCGGTATCGTAGACCACCTCAGCGTTAGCGCCAGAGTTGATCACAATCATCGAATGCCACGGCGACGACTGGCCAAACTGCCGATAGAACAGCAGGTCTCCGGGCAGGGCCGCGCGCACATCGCGGCTCACGAAGTACGTATTAACCTCAACCAGCGTTTTCGCATCGGCAAACTGCGCGAACGCTCCATCTGAAAGGTCGCCGGGCTGAAAAGCGCCTGGCCGCACGCGAAAAAGTGCCGTGCCAAGAGGCGTGTGGGGATAGTTCCAGGAGCGGATCTCGCCAGGAGGCGCGGAAACTTCAATGCCGCTGGCCGTCAACCAGTTTTCATCGTGGCGTTTGAGCGATTCTCGATACGAATAACGGAGCAGGCTGGCGCAGTCTGCGATCTCAGGCGGGACCGCGGCCGGCGGACGCACAGCCTGGTATTCGGCGATCAGCGTGAACCAGCGACGGAATGCGGCCTGGTCCGCCGGATCGGTCAGGCGCGCAAAGTCGGGGGTGCCGTCGCCGAATCGATCGCCCCAATCTGGCGCCGGCCGTGAACGAGCCAGGGCTGCGGGAACCGTCTGAACGTGAACTTGCCGCTCCAAACCTAGGACGCGGTAACCCCGGGGGCCGGCTCGATTAAGGGATAAAAAGACCGCCACTGGCGCGGCCAGGGCCAGAAGCGCAATGAGCGCCACTCTTCGGCGGGTCATCGCCGCCGGACTGCCACCGGGTGGTCTGCCGTTCGCGTTCACTTAAGGCTAAGAGAGTGAGACGCCCCTATCCTACGTTAATCCTGCGCGATGTGGGTATTTTTTGCTTCCGGTCCGGTGTGGCCCTTGTTCCGGGGACCGGGTTTTGCTACCATCTGTTTACACATGGTTTGCGTGTTACCAATCCGCTCCTGTTGTCGCCTGTCGAACATCTTCGACGGGTGTCCCCGCTAGTCTCTGATCTCCTGAGCACAATCGATCCAGAAGACACACCCGTTGCTGAATACCGGGTTTGTTTTTTCGCGCACCGGTTTTCAGCCTTCCCACTGAAACCGAGAGGTCTTGAATGCCCGTCGCCGAAACCGCACCAGCCAAAACATCGCCGCAAACTCCGACCGTCACATCGCCGCGGCTGAACCATCTGCGCCTGCTTGAGGCAGAGAGCATTCATATCCTGCGCGAGGTGGCTTCGGAATTCGAGCGGCCAGTCATGCTTTACTCCATCGGCAAGGATTCCTCGGTGATGCTCCGGCTGGCCCAGAAAGCCTTTTACCCCGGGCCGATTCCCTTCCCGCTTCTTCACATTGATACCGGATTCAAGTTTGCCGAGATGCTTACCTTCCGCGACGAAATGGCACGGCAGGTGGGGGCGGAGCTTCTGGTTTGGCGGAATGAGCCCGCCATCGCCGCCGGAACAAATCCCATCGTGCTCGACACCAAGCGCTGCTGTGGGCTGCTCAAGACGCAGGCGCTGCTCGATGCTTTGCGCCACTACAAATTCGATGCGGCCTTCGGTGGCGCGCGCCGCGACGAGGAGAAGTCGCGAGCAAAGGAACGGATTTACTCGTTCCGCGATTCCGCGGGTCAGTGGGACCCGAAAAACCAGCGGCCGGAGCTGTGGAACCTTTACAACGCGCGCATTCATCCCGGCGAAAGCATTCGCGTATTCCCGCTGTCCAACTGGACCGAGATGGACGTATGGCAGTACATCCACGAAGAGAAGATTCCTGTAGTCGATTTGTACTTTGCCAAAGAGCGGCCCATGTACGTGCGCGGCGATGCCCTGCTGCCCATTGAGCAGGCTTTCGTTGCACGTCCCGGCGAAAAGCCGCAAATGGTGAAAAGCCGGCTCCGTTCGCTTGGCTGCAGTCCGTGCACGGGCGCCATTCGCTCCGATGCTGACACAATGCCGGCGATCATCGCGGAGTTGCTCGGCTTTCATTCCTCCGAGCGCGCAAATCGAGTGATCGATCACGACCAGGAAGGCTCGATGGAGATCAAGAAGCGGGAGGGCTATTTTTAAGTGGCAACCTTGACCGCTCCTCCATTTTCCATCGAAGAATTTCTGCTCGCCGAGCGCGAGAAGGATTTGCTGCGCTTTTCTACGGCGGGCAGCGTCGACGACGGCAAGTCAACGTTGATCGGGCGGCTGCTCTACGACACGCAATCGGTCTACGACGACCAGGTAAAGTCGATCGAGGGCAAGGGCACGACGGCGCCCGGGCAGATCGACTTCGCGCTGTTGACAGACGGCCTGCGCGCCGAGCGCGAACAAGGCATCACCATCGATGTGGCCTACCGCTATTTTTCGACGGCGCGGCGCAAGTTCATCATTGCCGATACGCCCGGCCACGAGCAGTACACGCGCAACATGGCCACTGGCGCTTCGACTGCCGACGCGGCCATCGTGCTCATCGACGCCAGCAAGGGCGTGCAGATCCAATCGCGCCGCCACGCTTACATTGCTTCATTGCTGCGCGTGCGGCATGTGCTTGTCGCCGTCAACAAGATGGATTTGATCGGCTACGATGAGCCGACTTTCCGCGCGATCGAGTCCGATTTCAAGAACGTACTTGACCAGATCGCGGCCGATACCGGCACGCCCGTTGAAGTTCACTTTGTTCCTGTCAGTGCGCTTAAGGGGGACAATGTCGTTCACTCGACCGGCGCGATGCCATGGTATACGGGACCCTCCTTGCTGGAGCTTCTCGAGGCTTTGCCCTCGTCGCGCGAGACGCGAAACGAACCATTTCGCTTTCCCGTGCAGCGTGTGCTGCGTCCGGATCACACGTTCCGCGGATTTGCCGGGCAGATTGCTTCAGGAACCGTGCGGCGCGGCGATGAAATCGCGGTCTTCCCCTCGGGACGAAAGGCGAAGATCGAACGCCTTGTCACTTTTGACGGAGATCTCGAAGAAGCAATTGCGCCGCTCTCCGTCACGCTCGTGCTTGACCGTGAAGTCGACATCAGCCGCGGCGACCTGATCGCCGCTGCCGGCGCTGCGCCAGTCGTATCGAACAGCCTGAAGGCCTCGCTCGTATGGATGGATCAGCGGCCACTGGATGTGAACCGCCGCTACTTGTTGAAACACACCAGCCACACCGTTCCCGCAATCGTGTCGTTGATCGATCACCGCGTAGATCTTGGCGCACTCAGACATGAGCCTGCCGTAACGCTGCGCATGAACGATATCGGCGCGGTCTCGCTGCATCTGCTGCGGCCCATGGCCGTCGATCGCTATCGCGACAATCGCGGAACCGGCGCCCTGATCCTCATCGATCCTGAAACCAACGCTACCGTAGCCGCCGGTATGATCACCGACGCGCAGGGCCGGTCGGCGGCGATCGAGGAAGACGAAGCGGCCGCATGGGGCCGCGTCACCGCCGGTGAGCGCGAAGCCCGCTGGAGACACCGCGGCGGCGTCCTGGAGCTTGCGGGACCCACGGAACTGATCGACGCCGTGGAACGTTCGTTGTTTGCCGTCGGCGCCGTTACCTGCCGCATTGATGCCGGCGAGCTGACCTCTTTCGAACACCTGGGAATGCTCGACATCGTCACCGATCTCGAAACTCGTGCCGGTATCCTTTCGATTTTGGCGCGCACAGGAAGCGCGGACGTGCTAACTGCAAGTGCCGGCGGCTTCGAAATTACCAGTGACGCGGAAAATCGAATGCACGCTGTCGCCGCTGTCCACCAGTTGCTCGAGCGTGCGGGAATCTTCATTTCTCCAGAAGGGGCGGATCTGTAATGGGCGTTGCCGAAATTGCCGCTGAAGTAAATACCAGGCTGGACGCGGTGCGGGCCACTCTGGCGCGCGAAGTGACGGGCAACGGAGATGTGTGCCTCACATGCAGCTTTCAAGCCGAAGACGTGCTGCTGACCAAACTTGCCATTGCCGTCGACCCAAGAATCCCGATTCTCTTTCTCGATACGGGCTATCACTTCGCCGAAACCTACGCATATCGCGACCGCATCGCGCGCGAGTGGAATCTGAACTTGATTAATCTGCTTCCGGAAAAAACAGTAGCGGAGCAGGAGGCCGAGTTTGGGCTGCTCTATCAAACCGCGCCCGACCGTTGCTGCGGCCTGCGCAAAGTGGAACCGCTGTTCAAAGCCGTGGCCGGGTATCGCGTGTGGCTCACCGGCCTGCGCCGCGAGCAGGCACGGAGCCGCGCCGCGCTCGAAGAGTCGGCCATGTTTTCTCTGCCCGGCGGCAAACAAGTGCTAAAGCTGGCGCCGCTCACTGAGTGGTCCACGCGCGATGTCTGGTACGCATGCGAGCAGCTTGAAATCCCGCTGCTGCCGCTCTATGAAAAGGGCTACACATCCATTGGCTGCGAGCCGTGCACTTCGCTGCCGCTCGATCCCAACGATCCGCGATCGGGTCGATGGGCCGGCCGCAAAGTAGAATGCGGAATTCATATTCAGGCAGCACCGGCAAAGTAAGGAACTGAGGCAAACAGAATGACGTACATTATCGGATTCTTCATCGCACTGTTCATCGCGCTCACTGGCGTGGGCGCGGGAACGGTTACTGTGCCGGTTCTGGTCCTGTTTCTCGGCGTACCGGCTCCGGTTGCGGTGGGCATCGGACTGATGTTCGCTACGGCGGTCAAACTCATCCTGGTGCCGGCGCAAATCGCCGGCAAAAATGTTGCCTGGCGCACGCTGGGCTATATGCTTCTCGGCGGCGTGCCAGGTGTTATCGTTGGATCGCTTTTTTTGAGGCATTTAGTCAACGCAGGTTCAGCGAACCTGCTGAATGCCATCCTGGGAGCGATTCTCGTCACCACGGCAATTTGGCAGATTCTTTTTTCGTTCCGCAACATGGAAGAGAACCGGAATACGCGCGACCGCAGTCCGTTGCTCGCGTGGCTCATGTTCCCGGTTGGCGCCGAGGTTGGTTTTTCTTCTGCGGGTGCAGGTGCGCTCGGCAGTGCTGCACTGCTCAGCATGACTTCGTTGGCGCCGGCGCAAGTAGTGGGAACCGATATCGCCTTCGGATTCGTGGTTTCGCTCATCGGCAGCGGCGCGCACTGGTTCTCGCACGCCACCAACCCCCAGTTGCTGTTGCAGCTTGTCATTGGCGGCGTAGCCGGGGCAGTGGGTGGTACCCTGCTGAGCACGCGCGTCCCACGCCGGCCGCTGCGTTTCGCGCTCTGGGTCTGGCTGCTGATTCTTGGCGGCCAATTTCTCTTCAACAGCTATCACGTTTGGGCCGCCACGCGCTCGGCCAGGCCAGCAGCCGAAACTTCTCTCAGCGCGCACGCGCCGTCCGGCAGCGGCCCAATCAAACCGTGAGCGGCGCTAGCCCGGAAAGTGCGAGCTCTCTGGTGGTCCCAGATAGCTCGGCTTCAGCGGACCGTGACTCACCACGATGCGTTCCAGCACCACACCGGGGTCAACCGCCCAAATCCTCAATGTGTGATATCCGGGTTTCGCAATGGTGAGCGGTAGAACGACCTGCCGGACTCCGTCGCTCACCGCTTTCTCCCAATCCTGCTGGGAGTTGTGCTCCAATTCGTCCACGACTGTCCTCGGCCCATCATCCACTGAAACCGCAAATCGCACTCCGCGCCCCGGAACAAAATTCAGCGTCGGCGCCAGCGTGGCCTGCAACTGGAAATCGCCCGAATCGTACAGGTACATCGTGTATGCGAGCGCCGCCTTCGAGTCCGCGTTGCTCTCTGCCGTCACCGGAAAGACCGTCATCGCCGATTTCGTTTCGCCGTAGCCGGGCAGTTCCTCCCAATGTGTTTCGCCGTCCGCGGTGCGCTTCGACGTATCGGCCGCTTCAATGGCGACGTAACCATCAGCTTCAACTGCCCCACGCGCATCGGCCTTCGTGATCGGCAGTCGCAGCGCGCGCAGCGTGTACGTCATCGGCCGCCCTTCGCCCGAGCCCACCGCGATCGTCCCCTGCGCACTGTCTGCATCGCCAGGAACCTTGCTCCAATCCACATGCAAAACCACCTTCTGCTCTGTCGCTCCAACCGTTCCGCTCGTCTCGCTCGGCACAATCCACGGCACGCTCGTTTGCACTGTGTACTCCACGGGAGTCATGCCGCGATCAAAAAGCGTCAACGTCCGCGTCTTGTCGGAAACCGAATCTACGATCCCCAGCGAAAATCCAAATCGCCCTCCAGCCCGGGTGAACGTCGCATCCTCCGCGCTTACTCCTAGCGACCCCGCTTCCGGAACCTGGATCCAGCTCACCGCAGGCATTACATTTGCCGGTGGATCGTTCCACGCCGTATAGCCGATGTGTGTCTGATCCATCATGTGGTCCCACTTGCCGTCCAGCAGCTTGTGGTTATACTCACCGCTCAGCGCCGCGTCCTCTTCGAACATCGCCCGCACTTCGTCGGCTTCGACATTCGCTCGCGGATTTCCAACCCGCGCATCCGCCGCATTCCGTGCCGCAGCAATGTACATCTCGGTCAAGTTCGCGCACGCATCCACCGGATACTGAACCAGCTCGAAATACGAAGCCCGCTCATTTTCCGGCAGATTTCCGGCCAGCTTGTCCACGCGATCGGCCAACGCGCGCCACTCCGCACCCACGCGATCCGCTTCGCTATAGTCCGTCAGGCTGAACGTCGACGGATCAATGAGCTCCGGCTTTCGCCGCCCGTTGTACCGGGTATAATCCTCCATCGCCGACGCAATTTCGTCCGCATGCTCCGGTCCAAACTCCCGCGTCGCCCACAGCTTGGTGAACTCGTCCAGGTGGTCCTTATCCCAGCGCTTCGGCGTCCGTGCAAAGTCCAGGAAGAACTCCATCGGAAACTCCATCGGTTTTCCATCGCCGACATTCACGACCCACAATCTGTCCGCACCGTAGGCGAGCGCCAGATTCATCTGCTCCTCAATCTTCGGCAGATAGTTTGTGTTTAGCCACTTGTACGATCTCGGCCCACCCACATAATCGAAGTGAAAGTAGATCCCGGCTCCTCCCGATCGCTTGCGCTCCTCCGCGGTTGGCAGCCTCCGCAAATCTCCCCAGTTGTCATCGCTCCAAAGCAGGGTCACGTCGTCCGGCACGCGCATGCCGGCCTCGTAGTAGCCCTGCACCTCTTTGTAGAGCGCCCACACCTGTGGAATCTTCTCGAGATCGGGATTGACCGTCTCCTTCAGAATTTCTCTCTGGTCCGCGACAATCTTCTCCAGCAACTGCGTATTCGCGCTGGCCGACATCGGCGTGTCTCCCTCGCCGCGCATCCCCAGCGTAACCACTTCCTCGTAACCCTTATCCCGCTCCATCCCGTCGCGCCAGAAGTCGTCAATCTCTTTTTGATTCGTCGTGTAATCCCAAGCGCCGTGATATCCCGCCGTCCACTCTTTTTCCGCGCGCATCATTGGCTCTTCGTGCGAAGTCCCCATCACGATGCCGTATTCGTCAGCGAGCTTCGCGTTCAGTGGATCGTCGGCCGCAAACGCGTTGTTCCACATGGCCGGCCACAGAAAATTCGCCTTAAGACGCAGAAGCAGCTCGAATACTCTTGTGCAAAACTCGTGATTCATCCCGCCGAACTTCTCTTTCGTCCATCCCGAAAGCGCCGGCGCTTCATCGTTAAAGAAAATCCCGCGATACTTGACCGCCGGTACCGGCTGCACATACCGCCCCGCCTGCACGTACAACGCATCGGCGTGCGGCACCCGCACATCGGCCCACCAGTACCACGGAGAAACACCAATCTGCTCAGACAAATCGTAGATCCCGTAAATCGTGCCGCGCTTATCTGCGCCCGCAATCACCAGCGCGCGCCGCACGCCCTTCATCGGGTGGTCGACCACGGTCGTCACCGCCGCTTCCCACTGCCCTGCCACTCCGCTTACATCCAGCTTGTGCCGCTTGATCAGCGAGTCGATCAATGGGCTCTTTCCGATCGTTCCGATCAGCACCACCTCATCGCCGTTCGGCGCATCGCTCTTCACCACCGGTGCATCGTGTCCCGTCACCCGCCCAACGTCCTGGCCAAAATCGCCCACAGCCCTCACCACGCCCGGCCAATCTGCGTCACTCACCACCAGCGTTGCAGGCTGTCCACTCTCCGCCAGCACAAAGTTTCCCGATGCCGGCGTCGTGCTCACGTACTTCGGCTCGCCCAGTGCATGAGCCGAGCTGGGGCACAGTGCGATGGTGAACAACGCCAGAACTGGAATTGCTGCGATCGTGAAACGGGGCATCGATAAACTCCCGGAATGGAATTGTTCCCGCGCGAACTTGGCAGGCGAAGAAAGACTCGCTCGATGTTTCCTCGTGCTTTATCGCACGAACCAGATTACTCTCTGCGCTCAGGCCGCGTGCCACCCCGCTGAACCGTACTGCCTACCAGCCATCCGCGATCGGCCGGCAAGTGCTCGATGTGAGGATTGATTGGCAGCCCCCCGGGGATCCGAACCCCGTTATGCTGATTCAGGGTCTGCATCTTCGCAGCTCTTTTCTGGTGAACTTTACTCGAGATAAATCGAGGGCGGAGATTCTTGCGAATGCCCGCCCTCGAAAACAGAGTCAGTAAGTGAGGTATTTCTTAGAAGTTGAACTTTCCGCTGAACTGCATCGAACGTGCCCCCTGCGTCTGGGAGTATGGCGGCCCGAATGAGGTGATCAAACCGAACGTACCGTAGTTTCCGGCGTTGACGTTTGCCGTAGAGGGTACGGTGGTGCCTGGGTTGTTCAGGTTCAGATAAGGATGATTGAAGAGGTTGAACACTTCCACTCCGAGCTTGAATTCGCTCTCACGATATATGCGGAAGCCCTTAAACATGCTCGCGTTGACGACTCCAGTGCCAGGCCCGCGGAACTGGTTGCGATGGGTGTTGGCGAAGACCGGCGAGGCGATGGACGTATTTGATGCGCCGAACGCCGGCTCCACTGGGTTGGCAAACGAGGACGGATCGAACCATCCCTTGCCTCCGGAAACTGCAGTGCTGCCGAAGGTCCGGTTGTGGCCGCGCAGAAGCTTATATGGCGCAACCAATTGGGCATAAAGCGTGCTGCCCGGAGCATTGAGCGTGTTGCTGTTGGCGCTGACCGAGAACGGCAGGCCACCGAAGTAGCTGTACTGGCCTGTCAGTTGCCATCCGCCCACGATCTCGCTCAATACGCTGTTGCTGTTCAGCCATTTCTGGCCGTAGCCGAAGGGCAGCGTTTCGATACCCCAGATCTGCACGTTGTGCTTCTGGTCCTGACTGGCTTGCGCCCGGTTCATTTTGTAATACGCGGGGTAGTTGAACGCCGTGCCTCCCCCGCCGGTCCCGGCGCCGTTGTCTGCATAGTTGAAGGCGTGTGAGTAGGTGTAGACGAGTCCTATCGAAGCGTTCTTGCCGGCATTGCGGGTCACTTGCCCCTGCAAGCCGTTGTAATTCGCGCTGAAGATCGGCCCATTCATGGTAATGCCGCCGGTGTTGTACAAGCCGGCGCTCGTAGCGCACGTTGACCAGCCGTTTGCGGCGCAATTCGACCAGTTGATAACTTCGTTGGCGGAGGTACCAAAGCCTGTGCAGCTTCCGGTTAAACCGGTAAGGCCAGTGTTCCACTGTCCGTTGGCCATGCAAGGCGTACTTGTACTGGGCAGCGGCGCCGCGTTATACGGACTGACGCCGGTCTGTTGCCGGACGAACAGATCGCCCACATAGCCCACGTTGACTACGAACCCCATGCCCAGGTCGCGCTGGATAAACAGGTTCCAGCTTTCGATGTAGCCGCGGCGGAAATGCGGCCACACGGCGTTTGTCCCGCCAGTGATCGGCAACGCCACATAGCCCGAGGTATAGTTGGGCGCGACTGGAATCGGAATTCCGTAGCAGGACGTTGAGGAGGCCACGCCGCAGCCGCCAATGGGCATGGCCGCGTTGCCATTCGCCGGATCCACCGCGATGGTTCCCGCTCCGACAGAGGCGTAGTTGGGCGCCAAATCGAAGGGATATTCGTCGCGCAGCTCGCGCATGCTATCCGGATCGACCGTCATACCGGCGCCGGTGCGAATCACGGTTTTGTTGTCGAGACGATAAGCGAAACCGACGCGAGGCGCGAAGAATCCGTACCCCGTATCTACACCAGCGTTTGAGGGGTTGCCCATGACGCCGCCGATCTCGACATTGGATGACTGAGGCCGGTTCAAATACACCTCAGAGATGCCGGTGTGGTCGCGGTACGCGGCCGGATAGCGCTCGAAGCGCACGCCATAAGTGATGGTCAGCTTCGGAGTCACTGTCCATTGATCCTGCGCGTAGACGCCAAGTTCCGTCCAGCGCAAAGAATTGGGATCGAAAACTTGTTGCGCCTTTTGAATAGCATTGCCCGTGCCGTTGGAATTGGGCAGACCCAGCAGGTAGTCGGCCAGATCGTTATACGCGGTCGAGCCGCAAGAAGTAGCCGAGCCGCCGCACGTCAAACCACCCGCGAAAAGGAAGCCTCCATGCACATTCGAGACGCCGCCGCCGGTCGTGGGCTGGAAGTGATTCAGGTCGAAGTGATAGTAGGTGAAGCCGGTCTTGAACTGGTGCTTGCCCCGGATGTAGCTCAAGTTCACGTCGCCGGTGAATTGATTGTCGCGGAATTCGAACGGATTGGCGGTATTGGAGTTGCCGATGGAGCTGAAGGTGCTGTTAAAGCTCATCAGGGGCTGGCCCCAATAATCCGGGTCGGAGGTGTTGGTGGAGAGGTTCGTTCCCGGAATATGCAGCACGTTCAGCCCGTAGCTTTGATCTGCGAGATCGACGACCGACTCCGCTCCAGACCACTGTCTGGTGTAGCCGAAATCGGCGTCGACAACAAGGTTGGGGTTGATCACGTGGCTCATGCCGATACCGACATTCTGGATGTGGCCATGCCCCGCGCCCGGCTGGCCGCCATCGAAGGTGCCGCCGCCCGCCGCGCCCAGTTCCTGCGGATCAAGGACCTGGAAAGGCTCCGTGCTGTACTTGCCGAAGATCTGCGTATTCTCATTCAGAATGTACGTAATCTTGGCATCGTTACTGGTGCGGGCGTAGACAAATGGGGCCGAGCCTGTGTAGTCGTTGGCCATGAAGTTGTTGAGTTGCGTCGCGGTCGGTGTTCCGATCGAGGACGCGATCGAGGCCAAATTGGCGATCATGACCATCGGCGCTGACGTGGATGGCAGGCGGCTTGCAGGAATGGTGTTCACTCCGGCGCCCGTCTCGCCATACTCCGAAGTGAAGCTCGGGCGGCAAGCGTAGTTGAGATAACCAGCAGTGTAGGTGAGAGTGGGGCAGGCAGTGGTCGGAGTAAAGTTGCTGATCCACGTCGCATTCGGCTGCGGATCGTAAATTGTCGCATACGGCGCAGCCTCAGAGAAGTTGCCGTTGATCATGTTGGTATCGGGAACCGTCAGTGTTACACCGTTGCCGATTAACTGGTGCCGCGTGGTGCGCTCCCAGTTGTCGAAGAAGAACAGCTTCTTCTTACCGGTGATCAGCTTAGGAATGTACACTGGGCCGCCGAAGTTGAAGCCGTATTCGTTGAAGACGTTCCTGAGAACTGCCCCGTTCGGGTCGATGGCGCTCTTGTTCGCCGCCACCGTCGCAAGGTAAGGCCGGGCGTTCAGTCCGGCACTCTGGTAATACTCCCATGCCTCGCCATGGAAGTCGTGGCCGCCGCTCTTGGTGGTGATCTTGATCGATGCGCCGCCCGCCTGACCCTGCTCGGCGGTAAAGTCGTTGGTTGTGACGCTGACGTTTTCGATCGAGTCCACCGGCGGAATGTAGGCGATCAAATAGGGCAGCCAGCCATAGTAGTTGACCGCTCCATCAATGCGTGTGGTGTTGCCGTTCATGCTCATGCCGTTCTCATTGAGCGACATGGCGCGCGCCGGATTGGAAGCCGTTGAGTTTTGCTCCTTGACCGACGCCGCACCGGGTATGAGCGTATAAAGCGCCTCAAAGCTGCGCCCCTGAGAGGAGGTCTCAGGCATTTGGCTGAGCTGAGTCTGGCTGATTTCGCTGTTGACTTCCGCCGTCTCCGTCTGCAATTCAGGAGGCGCTTCGGTCACCGTGATCTGCGTAGAGACACTCGCAGGTTGCAGAGTCACATCGACGCGCACCTGGTGGTTCACGTCGATCACAATGTCTTTCTGCTTGTAGCCCGCGAAATTCCCCGTTTTCGCAACCGTCAGGGTGTAGACGCCCGGCAACACGTTCAAAACGCTGTACGCGCCAACCTCGCTGGCCTGCACGCCGCGCACGGCTCCGGTCCCTTGATCGGTGATCGTAACTGCAACGTTCGGCACTACCGCGCCGCTTGTGTCGGTGACCGTCCCAGTCAGCGACCCGTACAGGATCTGCGCGGACGCGGAGAGCGAGAACAGGAGCATTACGCCGACTAACGCGACGAGTCTCGCTGCCCGTGTCAGATTCTTGATGCTCCCAAAGAAGTTCCTCGGCCTTCCAAACATAATCTCCTCCATTGCGGACCTATGCTGTGTACCTCTCCCCGTTTTCTCATTGAGAACGATCTATTGAGAGGTAAATTGATCCTCGAATTGGGCCGCGAATCGTACCTCATAGAGAGAGCGAAAAACTGACTCATAGGCGTGAGCGGACCCTGCTTCTCGCTGTATACACATCGCCCGCGCGTTTCTGAACGGAAACACACGTGTCCAACTGCAGCGATGAGTGACAGCTTCTTAGTTACGCTCAACATGTTAGATTTCTGTTTTAAGCACAGACAACCGACCAAAGTAGGTGCCGGACGATTTTCGGGGCGTGCGAATCCAAACGCTCGCGGGAGCCTATGCTATTGAAGCCGTTGGGTTAGATCGCGGAACCGACCCCGATGAGATCACCGGAAGAAGCCTGGCGGGACCAGGTGACAGGTCTCTGCCTATCGCTTACTGAGCTGCAAGCACGATGGATTCGCGCTCGCATGGCAGAGAAACCTTAACAACGGTTCCGCGGCCTGGACTGCTGGCAATCTCAAATGTCGCTCCAATTTTTGCGGCTCTCTCACGCATTCCGCGGATTCCAAAGTGGTCTGAGAGCGGTGTCGCCGCGCTTTGGACATCGAAACCGACGCCATCGTCCGAAACATCGATCGATAGATTGTTCGCAGCCATCTGGGCGCAGATGCTGATCTTCCTGGCCGAACCATGAGTTCCAGCATTTGTGACCGCTTCGCGCACAATCATCATGAGTTCGTGCGCGGCACTCGATGGCAGAATCGGCGGCTTTCTAGAAAAACGTACTTCGACTGGGACACCAAAAAACGATGTTGCATGCGCCGCAATGCTTTCAATCGTTTCGCGCACATAATTGGCATCGGTGTGCGATTGCCGCAGGTTCCAAAGGGCTTCCCTCGCATCAGAAACCGTGGCTCGAATCTGCGCACGCGCCACACTCAACAGGTTGCTCTCGCCGGAGCCATTTCGACTGCTGGCTTCTGCTTCGAGAAGCATCGCCACCCCGTTGCAGCCCTGAATGAGCGTGTCGTGCATCTCACGCGCCATTCTGCTTCTTTCCTCGAGGATCAATCGGAATCCATAGCGGACCCTCCGAAGATGCAGAAAGTACCCGAGAAAGACAATTCCGAGGACTCCGATTGCAAGCGCGCCGAAGAACCAGGGACTCCGATACCAGATCACAGGAACAACAATGAGACACGTCAAGGTCTTCCACCGATCTGGCTGGGCGCGGTCGCAGGCCCTCAGTTCGAACCTATAGGTGCCTGCGGAGAGATTGCTGTATTCGGCTTGATGCGAATTCAACGAGATCACCCAACTCTCGTCTACGCCAATCAAGCGGTACATCAGGAGAACTTGTTGCGCAGGACCTAGGTATTCGGTTCCGAATGAGATGTCGACACGGCGAGGATTTGGCGGAGTTTTCATTTTGGGAGCCGGGAGCAAAATCGAATTGTCAACGATGATCGACTCGACGACGGGCGTAGGAGCATAATCGGATCCGTGAGATGAAGAGATTGGGTTATCAATGAAAATGGCGCCACGATCAGTCGCGAACCAAACCGCTCCGCGGGCATCAAGTGCCGCGCTCGGGATTCTTCCGCGGGTGAATCTTAGTCCTTCAGCACTGCTTGGCAGAACGTAAGAGATCGGCGTAACGAAGTCTTTCTCTCGAGTCATGGCGAACTGCGACAATGAAATCGAAAACAGAAGATTCAGGCTGGAAGCCCAAAGATTTCCGGTCCGGTCAACGATCAGTCCACAGATATCGTTGCTCGGCAGGCCATTGGCCGTTGTGAGATGGCGAAGGTTGGAATCGTTGATTTCATAGATTCCGTTCCTGCGTGTTCCAAACCACATCGTTCCTGTTGGACCCTCGGCGATCGCCCAGACCTCTTCGCCGTGAAGGGCTGATGTGGCTTGATTTTCAAGCAGTGTGCCATTGCACGAGACAGAAACCCCGGCGTCAGTGCCTGTCCACATGCAGCCCTTGTGGTCGAGAAACATCGTTCGAACAGCACGACTCGGCAGTCCGTTTGAAGCGCTGAGTAATTCGACTTTCCCTTTCGAGATGATATTGACGCCGAATTCCGTCGCGACCCAGATATCGCCGTGAGTCCCCTCAACAATGCCGCGGGGAAAGTCCGCAGAGAGCTTGAGGTGAGACCGAGTCGAGTACTGGGTAACTCGGCCCTTCGAATCCACGCGATAGACGCCCGGGCCGGCGGTACCTAACCAGATGGAGCCGTCGCTGGAATAAAGCGCATCGAGAATCCTGGTGTTACTCGGAATCGGAAGCGACAGCGGCCGGAGTTCCTTGTTGCCTTCAATCCTGAAAAGACTACCGTTGACCAGATTGACGGTGCCATTAAGAGAAACCGCCAGGGTTTCACGGTCCACTGCGAATGCCGGAGAATCCACGAAGTGAACGCTGGTTTCTTCAATTCTGCTCAGGCCCCGCTCCGAGCCGACCCACAGGCGGCCACTGCTGTCCGTGGACATGGCGAGAACCGAAAGTGCAATCCCACCTTCTCCAAATCCGACCCTGGACGCGGTCGAGCCTTTCAAGCGCCAAAGACCTTCAGCAACCGTTCCCGCCCAGATAGCGCCATCCGCCGACTGGCACAGAGATTCGATGTCAACTTTGGGCAGCCGCAGTCTTTTGATGTGCTGTCCGTCCACCTCGAATGCCCCGTCAACAGCCCCAACAATGAGTTGGCCCTTTCGGGTAAACAAAAGACTTTTTATCTGTGGACTGCCCGACTCTGCCCAGCCAGCCACGGGAACAGCCACATTCCCGTCAATGACTGTGAGAGACCTGCCACCGATAATCAGCCGGCCGGAGCTATCTTCAACGATGGCTTGTACAAACTGCGGAAGTGCGCTTTTTCCGAGCTCTATATGTTGGAACGATGTCCCCGTCTTTTCAAAAAGGCCGAAGTCGGTCCCAACCCAGAGATTCTTATGCGAATCTTCATAAATAGCCCGCACGTAACCATCGGTCAAACCATCGCGTCGGGTAAAAGACTCAACACGGCCCTTTTCAATATGCAGCAACCCGCCTCCCTCAGTGCCTGCCCAAAGAGATTGATCATGCGCAATGAGCAGAGCAGTGAATTCGTTCAGCGGGAATTTACGGATCTGGTCGATCGGAAGGGATTTGCAGTTCGAGCCATCAAAGAGGCAGAGTCCGCCCTCAGTCGCAACCCAAACGCCCGTTTCGGGCCGGACGGCAAGTGCTCGCACCAATGCGTCGGGGAGGCCGTTCCGCACGTCCCACGAAGTGATGCTGAAATCGTCGGTTTGCGCTGCTACTGAATCTGGAATCGCCAGGAAGAGAACCGGCAAAAAACAAGCGAGCATTCTGCTCATTAAACCGATTCGGCGAGGTTGCGTGCGGTTCAAAGGTTGATTCCTCGATCAGGCGCGATGCGCGCGCATGCGACCCAGATTGCCCATCGACAACCGGCCGCGACTTTAAAGGCGTTCGAGACCGCGTTTGAGCGCAGTCACAACGGCCTGCGTGCGATCGGAGACCTGGAGGCGGGAAAGAATCAGAGTCACATGCGATTTCACGCTCACCTCCTTGATGTTAAGGGCTTCCCCTATCTCACGATTGGTTTTTCCGGCAACCATCAGAGAAAGAACCTGGCGCTCCCGCACCGTCAAACGCTCGAAGGTTCTCCCTTGGAGCGCATTGGCTACAGGCTCCGGCAGAAACATGCGTCCTTGCTGAATCCTGCGCAGCGCTCTGAAGATCACCTCGTGCGAAGCGCCCTTTACGAGGTAGCCCATTGCCCCAGCCTGAAGCGACTGATGAATGTCCTCATCTCCCTCGTAGGTGGTGATCACGAGGATTTTTGCGTTAGCATCGATCCGCCGGATCTCTCGAATCGCGTCCACGCCTTCCCCATCCGACAGCTTAAGATCCATCAGAGTAACAGCAGGCCGAAGCCGCTTGAACAGGTCCACAGCCTCTCGGACCGTGCCGCATTCGCCGCAGACGCGATAGCCCGGCCTTGTCTGCAGGATCGCGATAAGGCCTGTGCGAGTGATAGGGTGGTCGTCCACCACGAGCACGGTCGCAGTCTCTTCTTGAATCGATGTTTCGAGCGGATGAGAAATACCTTCCATAGGAGAGACCACGTCATTCTTGGGTGCAGATTTTGTCCCAGTTTACCCCAGATTCGCAGTGAGGCCTGGCCGTCCAGGTCCATTGAGCCAACTGCCCCAAAACCTCCGCGCAATTCTGTTGGTACGAATCGCATTTCACAGTACGCGATAACATTGAATGGTTTTTTTGATTGAGCAATCGATTTCCGTGCGGGAAGCGGGCGTTGACACTCGCTGACGAAAGGCGGTACAAGGAGTGCATCGGGAAGTAAGCGTTTTCTCGCGATGCTCCGTAAACCGCATGTCAACCACGCAACCTTTCACAGAGGAAATCCATGAACAAAGCTGCGATCCTATTTGCCTTACTCGCTTCGGGACTTTGCTGGGCGCAACCGCCCGCTGACTGCAAACCGTCGTCGCTGAACATCCCCGGAGCTCCTTATCCATGTGTTTTTCCCGATCATCGCGCCATGTTCCGCGTGAATGCGACCGATGCACAGAAGGTACGGGTACGTGTGGGCTCCGGCTTCGACATGACGAAGGCCAGCGACGGTCTGTGGTACGCGACGACCACGCCGCTGGTTGAAGGATTTCACTACTACACGATCACCATCGACGGATCCACCGTATCCGATCCTGCGACTGCTACCTTCTTCGGCGGCGGCCAGTGGAACAGCGCAATCGAGATTCCCGCGGCCGACGCCGATTTTTATAGCCATAAGGATGTGCCCCACGGTGTGGTGCGGGATCAGTGGTACTTCTCCACGGTGACGCAACAATGGCGCCGTGCAATGATCTACACCCCGCCGGATTATGACACCAAGGTGAAGGCGCGGTATCCAGTTCTCTATTTGCTGCACGGTTGGGGAGAAAACGAGTTGGGCTGGACCTTCCAGGGACATGTTGACCAGATCATGGATAACCTGATCGCTGCTGGCAAGGCCAAGCCGATGATCATCGTAATGGACAACCTGAACGCAGTGAAGCCGGGCGAAGATGGGTCGCTTTACAATGCGCCCGGAGTGCTGACACAGGCGGTGCCGAAGCCTCCACCGCCGCCTGGCGTCCCGCCTGCTCGCCCGCCGTTTCACCTGAGCACGACCTTCTCCGAGATGATGTTCGCCGACCTGATCCCGGTGGTCGAGAAGAGCTACCGGGTCGCGCCGGGCCGCGACAACCGCGCTATGGCCGGCCTTTCGATGGGCGGAATGCAGACCTTCACTACCGGACTGCAAAATCTCGACAAGTTCGCTTATCTTGGCGGATTCAGCGGCAACTGCGGCAGCTTTGGCGGTGCCGCATTCGACCCCAAGACAACCTGTGGCGGGGCGTTTGCGGATGCGACGGCCTTCAACAGCAAGGTCAAGGTACTGTTCCTGTCCACCGGATCGGTTGAAGGGCCGCGAGTGAAGCAGTTTAGTGACGCGCTGACGCAGGCGGGTATTCACAACGTGTACTTCGAGTCTCCCGGAACTGCGCATGAATGGCTGTCGTGGCGGCGAGCCCTCTACGATTTTGCGCCGAGACTCTTTCGATAGCGACGATCATGGGTCCGCTCAGCGGAGACCTTTGAACACTGACAGCTATCCAGCAGGACAAATTGAAAGGCTCAAGAACCGTGAAAACGAGAAGTGAATTCGCACTCATGCTTGCAGCGGCGCTAACGTTTTTTGGCGCAACGTCGACGAGGTCGCAAACCGCCGCGCCGGGGACCAAAGCTGTTCCTGCCCGCCCGCAAGGCCCCTGTGACATCTATGCCGCCGCCGGCGACCCGTGCGTGGCGGCTCACAGCACCACCCGTGCGCTGTATGCCAGCTACAACGGTCCGCTCTACCAGGTGCTGCGCCAGTCAGACGGCGGGACGCTGAATATAGGCGTAGTCCAACCCAGCGCCTCGCCCATTTCCGATGCGGGCGGATATGCAGACGCGGCTGCGCAGGACAAATTCTGCGCCAACACGTATTGCTGGATCACAACGATCTACGACCAATCGGGCAAGCACAACGATCTGACCCAGGCGCCTCGCGGCGGATTCAGCGGCCCAGCTATGGGAGGGTTCAACAACCTTCCGCTTGCCGACATGGCGCCGGTTACGATCATGGGTCACAAGGTCTATGGCGTATTCATTGAGCCAGGAATGGGCCTTCGCGAGGATGACGCGAAGGGGACGGCGGTGGACGACCAGGCGGAGGGCCAGTACTGGGTGATCAACGGTCTGCACTTCAACAACGGCTGCTGCTTCGACTACGGCAACGCGGAGACCGACAGCCGCGACGACGACAACGGCACAATGGAGACCGCTTATTACGGCGATGCCACACCGTGGTTTCACGGCAAGTCCCCCGGCCCGTGGGTGATGACTGATCAGGAGAATAATCTGGTTGGCTGCGCGAACTCCGATGGATCGAAACTCTGCGTGGACCTTCCCAGCATCGATTGGCGATTTGTGACCGCCATCGCCAAGGGCGAGCCGCACCACTGGACCAGCATGGGCGGCAACGCGCAAGGCGGCGACCTTTCGGTGATGTTTAATGGGGCCCGCGTCAACGCGACCTATGACCCGATGCGCAAGCAGGGCGCGATCCTGCTTGGCAATGGCGGCGATAACAGCAACGGCTCGCAGGGCACCTTCTATGAAGGCGCGATGACTGCCGCGGGCACCTTTCCTGCAGACGCAACCGACCAGCTGGTGCAGGCAAATGTGGTGGCTGCACATTACGATGTGCAGCGGTTGAGCGTGGCTCCGGCTTCGGCAGCGGCGACGCCGCCAGGGTTGCAGACGTTTACACCCGGCTCGTCGCAAGACACCACCGTGACGTTTACCAATACCACGGGTGCACCGGTCGAAGACCTGAACCTGAGCATTGCCCTTCCTGGCGCACGGTGGTCCTCGTTTGTCGAAGGATCTACCCACACGTCAAAGACATTTGCTGACGCGATTGCTCCGGGGGAGAGCGTGAGCGCCACCTTCAAGGTCACCTCGGGACCGGCGATCTTTAACGGCGACCTGGTCGGCGATGCTTCGTGGAAGAACCAGGCGAGCGGCAAGATACAAACCGAGACAACGGCAGAAAAGGTGCGGAATGTGAGCCCGGTCAAGGTGAACGAGTTCCGCATCAGCTCCGGTCCTCCGATCGACTCGACTAACTCGTTCATCGAGCTCTATAACGCCGGCGACAGCGCGGTCGACATCTCAAACTGGACGCTGACCGTGCGCCCGACACAGCGGGCCATCTTCTCGGCGGTGAAAATCCCGGCCGGTACGAAGCTCAAAGCTCACGGCTTTTACCTGCTCGGTCTCTCGGACTCTGGTCTCGCTGTGGCCGCGCGCGCGGGCGACGCCACGCTCTACGTCAGGAACACGGACGGCATGACGGCCGGCGATACCATCATCATCGGCGCCGGCCCCGATGCGGAGACACGCAAAATCGCGAGCGTCGGGACGGCTGCCACTCCGAGTACTACTCTCTGGCAACCGCTCCCCGAAGGCCCGGTGATCAACATCCCCGCCGGATCGACCAACGTGCCCGTCACCAGCGTCAATGGCTTCAAGGTTGGCCAGAAGATCGCTCTCGGATACGGCGCAACGTATCCCGCCGTCGCAGGTTCGATGGAGAAATACGAGGTGGCGACAGTTACCGCGGTTGGCAAGCAGGGCACGCAAGCCTATCTTGGCGCAGACGCGGCTGCCGGCTCGACCAACATCAAAGTCACGTCGGTAGCAAACATCTCTGTCGGCGACAAGATCAGGCTCGATATCGCGAGCGTCGGCCATGGCATCGAGACCGTGACGGTCGCGCAAGTCGGCACTCAGGCCACGCGCACAAATCTTGTTGGCACTGCCAATGCTGGCGCAAACAGAATCAGAGTTCGCAGGACGGATGGCTTTGCTGTCGGTGACAAAATCAATATCGGCACTCCAGCGAGTTTGGAATCAGTGTCCGTCACTGCGGTCAACGGAACTGGTCCCGGTGCCAGCCTGGACATTACGCCGGCTCTTGCCAAGTCACACATCGGCGATGAAACGGTAATGGACCTGGGCACAGGCCTCGGCCTCGCCGCTCCGCTCAAGTTCAACCATGCTGCCAACCTTCCGTTCAGCGATCGAGGAACGGGGATCAGCTTTGAGCCGGCGACCGCCTTTGCCCACTCGAGCAACGAGCCTGTCGCGGCGCTCGGCGCAGGTATCACACTGTCGAGCCCATTGGCCAAGAGTCACCCGATCGATGCGGTGGTGCGCGACGCCGCGGTGACGACTGCGGGCTACCAGGGATCTCCCGCACCAGACCAGTGGTTCGGCGGGCCCGAGCTCGCCAGCAGCGTGCCCTACTTTGACCGAGTCATCTCCCGCAGGGAAGGCAGCATCATGCTGCGCGACGCCACCGGCGCGGTCGTCGACAGTCTCAACTACGGCGGGCTCGTTGATCCGTGGGCTGCCGAGGGTTATCAAGCGGCCTCAGGACCAGGGAAAGGTGGATGTTACGTAGCTGCGCCCGGCGAAGTCGGCGGCTTCGGGCAGTTTCCTTCGGCCAGTGCGGCCGATACTAGCGCGGGTCGATTCCCTGACGGCGCCGATTCCGGCAGCAACTGCTCGGACTTCGCGACTTCACCCTCCACCAGTTTGTCGTTCGCTTCGGATGCAGGCGCAGCAAACATCAAGGTCGCAAGCGTGGAGGGCTTTAATGCTGTGCGGACAATTCGCATTGGGGAAGGTGCGAACTTCGAGACCGCCGAAATCGCGACGGTTGGCACATCGGGCGCAACAACCTTGAGTGCCGACACCGCCGCGGGCGCAACCGAGATTCCAGTCACCAACGGCCGAGGCTTTAACGACGGCCAAACCATCGAAATCGGCAGTGGCGCGAACTCTGAGACTGCGGTGATCGTCCGCATCGCCAGATTCCCAACGGCCACTATTACAGTCTCCGCTCCGCTCACCAAGGTGCACCCAGCCGGCACAGAGCTTTCCGGTACAGGCATCACCCTCACCGCCCCGTTGACCCGCGAACATGAAATCGGTGCCACCGTCACAGGAAGCATCGCCACGCCGGGTGCACCCAACCACTACGACAGGGCAGCTCAGTGACGCTGCCCGCGGAGTTGAATTGAACGGCAGAAGCTCAAACCGGCCACGCGACACAATGATGTCCCCGGGCGGATAAGGCACAATTGGGCGTCGTCCCCGAGGAGCTCTCCTCATGATCCGTTCCGCAACCGTCGTGGTTCGATCCTTAATACTTGCGGCGGTCGCGTGCCTGCTGACGGCAGCTACGACGCCGGCACAGCAGAAGCGGGCACTTGCGAACCCGGCAAATCGCATCGAACTTGGAAGGCTCACCAACGGTGGAACGGTCGCGTTTATCCGTTCCGGTTCCGGCGGCTGGGGCATCGACATCTCCGGCGATGCTGTTCCACACCTGACACAACCGACGCCTGCGCAGGTCGAGATCTATCGCGGCGGCGGCGACGTTCGCGAAATCGGCAACGCTTACGAGTCCGTAAGAATGCAAGGGGGCGTGGTTGTCGCAAGGGCAAGGGTTGAAGGCGGGGGCAAGGCCTCGTTTGTCATCGATGACCGGTGGAACATTTCTGGCGGTGTATTGTCGCTCAGCCGAGTCGTGACCGTGACCGGCACTGAGGAGAACGCGGGGTTCTATTCGGCGATACGGCTCGTTACCCCGCCTGCTATCAATTGGTCGGACGCGGATTATTTTGCTCCCGGAGCTCTCTACGGCGATCCGACCTACGATGGCGACAACTCTCCCGGAGGTATTTTGAATTACCGCGCCAAGCGTTTTGCGCTGCGAGAAGATGAATTGTCCGCGCCGCTCTTCGCGCTCTCATTTCGAGATGGCCGGTGGGCGGCGGTGATGGACACAGCGCCGCGCGGCGACACCACATGGGCGGAGACCTCAGCGCCCGCCACCACAGCCGTGATCGACGAGCGCATTCAGTTTGGAGCTCTGGGCGCGCGTCAAGCTCCCGATGGCGGCGTCGAGTTCGGCTTCTGGTTCCCCGGCACGACGAGCGAATTCAGTCGTGGATTTCAAAACCCGCCCGTGCCTGTCGTGCGGCGCCGATATCATCCGGTGAAGGCGGGATTCACGCAGAGTTACCAGGTGGGATTCCGCTTCGGGCAGGGCGCATCTTTCTCCGGAATGGAACGCGATGCGTGGCGCTGGGCGTGGGAGACCCTGAAGCCGCCGACAATGCACCTGGACCTCGAAGTCGTCCGCCGTGTGCTGACCGATCATCTTGACGGCCATGTCCTCACCGTGGGTGACCGCGCTGGTGTTCCTTTTCTCTTCGATGCCGTCACGAGGAACCCCGGTTCCTATCGGAATTGGAGCCGTTATCGTGAATCCTTCCCGACACCGCCGCGCCTGCCGGCGAATATGCCGGTCACGGCCCATGAACTGAACCCGGAGAAGAGTGCGGAGTTGGAGGATTGGGCCCGTCCCCTGGGTATCAATGTTGACCCCAAGGCAAATGAATTAGAGCAATGGCCGAAAGTGATCATGGGTTTCGTTTCCAAGGGCATCGAGGTGGCCGATCAATTGCTCATCGAGTCAGATCGCGATTCCAGTCCACGCGGTCAAAAGATGCGGAAGGATGGGCTGGCAATCATAGATAGTTTCATTCGTTTGGTGCCGATGTCGCCTCCCGCCGGGGAAGGATTCAATCTGTGGACGGGCCAGGCGGATTCTTGGGCCGGCGACACCATGACCCTCAGAGGGCCGTCGGAGGGAATGCGCACGCTCATGGATGCGTATCGCCGCGAGAAGCGGCAGGGACGCGAACACCCGGACTGGCTGCTCTGGTGTCGGCAATTCGGCGATTGGCTGCTCACGCAGCAGCGAGAAGACGGCTCCTTCCCAAGGAGTTGGCAAGGTGGCACAGGAAAAGTCGTCGAAGTCTCAGGAACCGCCAGTTACAATCCTGTGCCGATGCTGGTTAGTCTAAGCCGCGAGACGGGGCAGAAACGCTACCTCGAAGCTGCGATCAGAGCCGCGGACTGCGTCTGGGACAACTACGGAAGCCGCGGCGTATTTGTAGGTGGCACCACCGACAATCCGAACATCACCGACAAGGAAGCCGGCATGTTGTCGCTGGAGGCATTCCTCGATCTTTACGATGCCACCCAGGAGCCCAAGTGGCTGGAACGCGCGAAGGCGGCGGGGAACTACACCGAAAGCTGGATCTGGATCTGGAATGTGCCCATGCCGCTGGGCGCAATCGACTCCGATCTGAACTGGAAACGCGGCGTGCCCACTGTAGGCGTGCAGGGAATCACCGCGCGCGGGCCGGGCGGCGTGGATGAGTACCTGGACTGGGCCGTGCCTGCCTATGCCCGGTTATATGAGGACACGAAGGACCCGCACTACCTGGATGTGACGCGGATTCTTCTGCTCGATACCAAGAGCATGTTGGCTCTGCCGGGACGCACATACGACCTGCTGGGACCTGGCTGGCAACAGGAACACTGGAGCATGGCAATGAATCGAGGTTTCGGAACCCACCGCAGTTGGCTGCCATGGGTTTCAGTCAACCATCTGCACAGCATCACCGGCTTGGAAGAGTTCGACCCCGCCCTCTATCAGCGATTGGCCAAGGGGGATTGATATTCGTCGCGCCCCAGCGTTGTAGCGGTTTTGTGTCTCGTTTTCAAGGCAAGGCCGTTGCCGCGGACCGTCGTTTCTGCGTGCTCTCCCTTTTCTTTCTGCACAACAAAACTATCGAACCCGAATGCAGGAAGTCCTGGCATCCCGAAACCAAAACACAATGCCGCCGATGCCTTAGCCCGGCTGCAAAAGCGAATGGAATAACTCGACTGTGTTGACAAGGAGTTGACACAGCAAACGGTGCCGAATGGGATGATGTTCTCTCGGCCTCACATTATCTGATTTTTATTTGATTTATCTGGCTGCCCCCCAGGGATTCGAACCCCGATATGCTGATCCAGAGTCAGCTGTCCTACCATTGAACGAGGGGGCAACAAGCGCGAGTGGCGGCACATCTTGCAGCCGGTCAGCCTGGCTCCCCTGCCAGAGAGCGCAAAGCCAACCCTCTCATTCTACGGACACGGACGGGCGCGGTCAATTTCGGCGTGCTTCGTGAATTGTTGATCGTGCCGCACAAGGTTTGTCGTTCCGGCTTCCACGATTACGGCTCACGAATCCCAATCTCGAACCCCGAATCGCGATCCGCTTATTCCTCGCGCAGCACTTCAAGCGGCCGCAGGCCGAGAATTCGATAGCTGGCAATCCAGCCCGTGGCCGTAGCTAGAGCAGCGGTCCCCACGAGCGCAGTCAGCGTTGCGCCCCATGCAATGTGAAAACCAATATCGAGCCGATGCAGAAGCACGCGCGTCAGCAGGTTGGCAAACACCACGCCCACAGCTCCCGCCAGCAAGCCCAGAACGCTGAATTCCACGCTGAAGGTACGTACGATCCGCATCCGCGTGGCGCCAAGAGTCTTCAGCACAACCGCCTCCTGCATCCGCCGGAAGCGGGTGCTCGCGATGCTCGATGCAAGAATGGTGAGCCCGGCAAGAATCGAGAACCCGGCCAGCAGCCGCACGACAAAAGTAATCTGGTCGACAACCGTTTCAATGCGCTCCAGCACATCCGCAACATTGATGACGGTGATCGTCGGATAGGCGGCAAAGAACGCTCGCTCCATTGTGGCCACTTGTTTGGGATCGATGTGGAGGCCGCCGTACCACGTCGCCGGCTGATCGCTGATCAATCCCGACGGTAAGACGAACGGCACGCGCGCACCCAAATGCTGGCCGTCGGCGCGATAAATTGCTGCAACTTTCAGCGTTCGCGTCGTTCCTCCCGTCTCGAGTTCCACGGCGGAGCCCACGCCGAGGTGCAGGCGTTGCGCCACACCGTCGCCGATTGCGATCACAGCCGGGTTGCTCGTCGTCCACCACGCGCCCGCGGTTACCTTGTCACCTTCGGGCGGCGTGTCGGCCCATGTCAACTCGGCGCTTTCCAGCATGCGAACCGGATAGTGCTGGCCTTTCATCTGCTCCACCTGCTGCCCATTGATCGAAATAAATCGCCCCTGCACCACCGGCATCAGGTCCACTTGTTGTGTCACGCCCGACTGATGCGCGAAGAACCCTTTCACGCCGTCGACCTCTTCGCTGCGCACATCGACGAGAAACACATTCGGCAGCCTGGGCGAAGCAGTCTCCCGCAGGTCGGTCAACAAATCTTTCTGCATCAGGTACACCGCCAGGATAAGCATGACGCCTGTGCCCAACGCTGCCAGCACCGCTGCCGATTGATTGCCGGGCCGGTAAAGATTGGCGAGTCCCTGCCGCAAAAACGAGGGCAAATGAAGCCGAGTCCGGTTCAGCAGGAAACGCAAAGTGAGCAGAGTGACGGCCGCGAGGATAATCAGGATCAGCAATGCGACGGTAAACAGCAAGGCAAACCACGCGCCCACTTTCGGCGAGTCGGAGAGCGCCCAGGCGATTCCCGCCAGCCCCGCGATCACCGCCGCCGCGATCAAAACCTGCAGCCTCCGCGCCCACCATCGCGCAATCCATCCACTAATCCCGGTCGGCCCCTGCTCCACCAGCCTGCGCAGCACCAGCACCGGCCGCACCGCGCGCACGTCCAGCAGCGGCGGCAAGCAGAAAAGCAGAGTCGTCAGCAGCCCCGTTCCCAGGCCGGCCAGCGCAGACTGCCAGGGGAATTGGAGAATCACATGTACCGGAAGTAATTGTCCGAAGGCTGCGGGTAGCGCCGCCATCACAGCCACTCCCGCGGCCACGCCCAGCAACCCGCCGGCAAGACCGAGACCAAGAGTCTGCAAGAGAAAAATGCGCAGCAGGTCCGCTGAATCCGCGCCCATGGCCTTCAAAATCGCGAGCATGTCCATGCGCTGTTCCAGGTGCGCATGCATCGCCATGGCCACACCGATCGCGCCAAGCACCATCGCCACCAAACAAATCAGGCTCAGAATCGACGTCGCATTGTCGAGGCCGCGGGTGAGGGCCGGGTTTCCTTCCCGATAGTCCATCACCTGCGCGTCGGGCAACGCCGCTTCCAGTTGCGTGCGAATCGCAGCCGTCTCTGCGTCAACGCTCACGCCCTTCGGCGGCGTGTTCGGAAGCTTCACCAGCAAACGCCGGCTCGCGCGGCTGCCGGGCGCCAGCAATCCGGTCTCCGCCAGCGCCGCTTCCGAGATCATGACGCGCGGCCCCAGCCCCATGCCTGCGGTAATGCGATCGGGCTCCTGCTTCAATACAGCGGTGATGCGAAAATCCCTCCCGCCGAGACGCAGTGTGTCTCCCACGTGCGCGTTGAGCCGAACAAGAAACTCATCCGCGACCACCGCCGAATCGCCCGCCAGAGCTTTCTCGAGCGGCATCGCCGGATCCAGCTCCGCCGTTCCATAAAAGGGATACTCCGCTGGATCGACAGCTTTCAGCGAAACCAGCAGCGGCACGGGGCTCGATGAGACGGACGCCATCGAGACCGTCTCCTCGATCCAAGTCGACCGGACTGCCCCGCCGCTGTGCGCTTCAATCGCCGCGATCTTGCTCAACTCCTCCGGCGTGGGCGCGCGAAAAAGCCGCGCACTCAGATCGCCTGCCAGCAGCGAACGCGCCTCGGAATTCAGGGTTTGGCGAAAGCTGTCGCTGAGCCCGCGCACGCCGACCAACGCAGCGACGCCGACGGCTACTGACAACACCACAAATCCGAATTTGCCGGGAGCCGACTTCAGATCGCGCCAGCCGATCGCTCCCGCGCGTCTCCAGCTCAATGCGCGCTTAGCCATTGGTTTTCTCTTCTGGAGTGACTCCGCATTCTCGGCCGATGGGCTCGCCACCAGGCAGTGTGTCTTCCACGATCACGCCATCTTTCAGCACGATCTTGCGATCCGCGCGGCCGGCAACTTCAGGATCATGCGTCACCAGCACCAGCGTCGTTCCTGCCTTGCGATTGCGATCGAGCAGCAGATCGAGCACCAGCTTGCCGTTCGTCGAGTCGAGATTGCCTGTCGGCTCGTCGGCCATCACAATGGGCGGCTCGACCACAAAAGCCCGCGCCAGCGCCACGCGCTGCTGTTCCCCGCCTGAAAGCTGCACCGGATAATGATCCACGCGCTCGCTCAGCCCTACTTCATCAAGCAGCCGCCGCGCCCGCTCCACTCCGCTGCCTTCAAGGTTCAGCTCATATGGCAGCAGAACATTTTCAAGAGCTGTGAGCGTTTGGATCAACTGGTACGACTGAAAGACAAATCCAATTTTGCGCCCGCGCACCGCGGCCAGCTCTGTCTCCGCCAGATTGTGAATCGGCACCCCGTCCAGCCAGATCTCGCCTTCGCTCGGCGAATCCAATCCCGCAAGCAGCCCTAGCAGTGTGCTCTTCCCGCTTCCGCTTGCTCCCACGATTGCCGCAAACTGCCCGGCCGGAATCTCAAGGTTGATGCCCTGCAGAATCTCCACGCGCCGCGCGCCGTTCTGGATCCACTTCTTCGCGCCTTTAACTTGAATCAACTCATCCTCCCTCACTCGAAGTGTACATGCCGGGTCACCGCGGCTTCGGCGAGCTTCGGCCCTCGAAGCTGCGTGCGATCAATCCATGCGCGAAGCTACACTGGATACGTGGATGCTCGCCGCATAGTTCTCGTCGCATGTTGTTCCCTCTTGCTGCCCGCCGGCCCGCTTTCCGCCTCCGCGCCGCCAAATTCGGATCGCCCCATCCTCGTCTGCTTCGGCGACAGCATCACCGCTGGTTTGGGTCTTCAGCAGGGCCAGGCTTACTCGGACTTCCTCCAAAAAATGCTCGACGCCGAGGGCTATCGGTACAAAGTTGTCAACCAGGGCACCAGCGGTGCCACCACCAAGGATGCGCTTGCGACTCTGCCCGATGTCCTGCGGCTTCACCCGGCCATCGTGATTGTCGAGTTCGGCGGCAACGACGGCCTCCGCGGCCTGCCCGTCTCCCAGACCCGCGCGAATCTCGATCAGGTGCTCACCGCGCTCCTGAACGCTCACGTAAAAATCCTTCTCGCCGGCATCACGTTGCCGCCCGATTATGGCCCGGACTACATCCGCTCCTTCGACGAGATCTTTCGCGATCTCGCGGCCAAGCGCCGCGTCGCCCTCGTGCCCATGCTCTACAAGGATCTCGTCAATGTCCCCGGAACCATCCAGGCCGACGGCATTCATCCCACCGCAAAGGGCTCCGCCATCATCGCCAAAACTCTGTTGCCCGCGCTCAAGCCGCTGCTGCGCAAAAACCCATAGACCTACCAAAAACAAAAAAGCCGGGATCGCTCCCGGCTCTTGCTTCTATCCAATCTTCTGCCCGTCCGCTATGCCTTCTTCGCCTTCGCTGTCGCCAGCGCCTTCACGCGCGTGTTCAACCGGCTCTTGTACCGCGAAACGGTGTTCGAATGCAGCACGCCTTTCTGCACGCTCTTGTCCAGCGCCGAAACGGTGGCCCTGTACTGCGTCTGCGCTTCCTTCGCATCGCCCTTGGCAATGGCCTCGCGCAGCGAGCGCAGGCTCGAGCGCACGCGGCTGCGGTTGGCGCGGTTCACTTCAGTGCGGGTTACGGTCTGCCGGGCGCGCTTCAGCGCCGATACGTGATTTGCCATGGCTGTGCTTCTATCTCCAAAGCCTGAATTCGAGGGGGTCCTGACTTCAGGAAAAATGCTGCGGGGTAGAGGGCGATTCGATCCGCATCCCTCGCAATCTCTAAGTCTACGGGAATTCTGGGGGGGGGTCAAACGGCCGTTTGGCGCGAAAATCGCCCGCCATGTGGCCCCGACCCATGCTCGGCCGCCTATGGATAAACTGAACTTGTCACAGTAAGGCGGTCATACATGCTTTTCCCTGGTTCAATCGCTACGATTGCCGCAGGGATGGATGCACGGAACATCGATCCGCGCGAGATACTGCGATACTTCTCATGGGTGACCTACTGCTTTGTCGCAGCCCTCTATAGCTGTTTAGTGTTCAGCGCCGCGCCTTTCAAGGCGGGTCCTCGCGTCCTTTCCAAAGAGAACATGCGATCGATTCCCGAAGTCCTGGGGATCCATGCAGCGTTCCTCATCATCGTCTTGGCGTGCATGGCAACAGCCCCATTGATTGTGCGCCTCCTGCCCTTCTGGATGACGGACACATTCGACGTGCGCGGCCATCCTTCGATCTTCGATATTCTGGCGTTCCTGATAATGTCTGGGCTATATCTGATCGAGCGTCTATTGGTGTACACGTCACCATGACGAAAGACTCCTCATAAACTTCCCAACCACATTGATCTCCAGAGTTCGAACTGGCCCACTACTCCAGGGCTGCGTGTTGCGGCGGAATGTTGCCTCTCAGCGGCCAGAAACCCTTTCGATAAAAGCTGTTTTCGCCGCAACTCGCTGGTTTGACCCCCTTTCTTCAGCCCGGTATACTCAAGCTTGCGTTAAGCGGGAGTAGCTCAGTGGTAGAGCATCGCCTTGCCAAGGCGAGGGTCGCGAGTTCAAGTCTCGTCTCCCGCTCCATTCCGTATTTCGTCGGCGCATTTTTGCCGCGCGGAGAGCGGAACGGAACGATCCGCAAACCGTGAGGCAGGCAGCCCAAGGCGCGGTACCCAAGTGGTAAGGGAGAGGTCTGCAAAACCTTTATGCGCCGGTTCGATCCCGGCCCGCGCCTCCAATTCTTTCTCCTGCGGCTAGCTCATTTCACCCTCTTCGTGCCAACCTCCACCTTTTCTTCCTCATCGAAGTAGAGAGCCAGACGGGCCCGCATTGCGCTCCCGCCTCATCCCCAACAGTGCAACGAGCCCTTCGCAAACAGCTAGCCGCTTGCCCCGCTGTCACCACGCTGGGATTGATATAGTCCGATCATGCTCGACGTCCTTATCCAAAAAGCTTCAAAGTCTCCGGGCCGAAGCGTAACGTCGATGTTCCTCCACCTGGGGGCGCTTGGACTCTTCTTCGTCGCCATCATCGATAGCTCTCCACTGCCCACATTCGGCGGACCCGACATCCTCACAGCCATTCTCGCCGCCCAGCAACGCAATCCATGGTATGAGTACGCGGCCTGCGCCACGGCCGGGTCGGTCATTGGGGCCTGGCTCACCTTCCGGATCGCCCGGAAAGCCGGCGATGCGTACCTGCACAGCAAGTCTCGAAGCCGGAAAGTGAATTCGATGCTCTATCTGTTCAAGAAATGGGGCACCGGCTCTCTTATCGCTTCAACGGCAATTCCGTTTCCGTTTCCGACAAGTTTCTTGTTCATGGCGGCAGGCGCTTCAAATTATCGCCTCGGAAAGTTTCTCGCCGTCGTGGCCATCTGCCGCGGCGCGCGTTATACGCTCATCGCCTTCATCGCCGATCACTATGGCCGCCACTTCATCCGTATCCTGCGCCATCCAGGCGAAAACTGGGGCTGGTTGGTGGCGTTCGCCGTGCTGATCTTCACCGTGATCGCCGCTGGAATTGTGGTCAATCGACGCCTCGCGGCCGCAGCGGCTTGAAACCTGAAGCACAACGCGCCCCTAGTGAGCGAGAATTGTTCTATGGTGGAAATCGATCATCGCGACCTGCAGCAGTTCGGCAGCGACAACTATGCGGGAATCTGTCCCGAAGCATGGGCTGCCATGGAGGCTGCCAATCGCGGCCACGCCACCTCGTACGGCGACGATCCATGGACTGCCAAAGCATCCGACGCGTTTCGCAAACTTTTTGAGACCGAGTGCGAAGTGTACTTCGTTTTCAATGGCACCGCGGCCAACTCCCTCGCGCTCGCTTCGCTCTGCCAGTCGTACCACAGCGTCATCTGCTCCGATCAGTCACACGTAGAAACCGACGAGTGCGGCGCGCCCGAGTTTTTTTCCAACGGCTCAAAGCTTCTGGTTGCGTCGAGTCCGGAAGGCAAACTCACGCCGAGCGCGATCCACGAGCTCGCCACCAAGCGCAGCGACATTCACTATCCCAAGCCGCGCGTCGTGTCGATCACGCAGTCTACTGAAACGGGCCGCGTCTACACCCTCGCCGAGGTGCGCGCAATCTCAGAGGAATGTCGTTCGCGTGGCCTCTCGCTGCACATGGACGGAGCGCGCTTCGCCAATGCCTGCGCCAGTCTCGGCTGTTCGCCGGCAGAGATGACATGGAAGAGCGGCGCTGATGTCCTCTGTTTTGGCGGCGCTAAAAACGGCATGGCGATGGGCGAGGCCGTGCTCTTCTTCGACCGCTCCATGGCCACCGACTTTGACTATCGCTGCAAGCAGGCAGGACAACTGGCCTCGAAGATGCGCTTTCTTTCAGCGCCCTGGGTCGGAATGCTTGAAAGCGGAGCCTGGCTGCGCAACGCCGAGCACGCCAACCGCTGCGCTCGTCAGTTCGCAGAGCAAATCGCCGGAATTCCCGGCATCCACCTGGCGCAGCCCGTCGAAGCGAATGCGGTTTTCGTTGAGGCTCCGGAGAAAGTGCTTAACCAGCTCCGCGCGCGCGGATGGAGCTTCTACACCTTTATCGGCGGAGCAGCGCGCTTCATGTTTGCGTGGGACAGCGACAAGACCCGCATCGACGCACTCATCCGCGACTTGCGCGCCTGCGCAACTGCCGCCTAGCCTGCGCGACGGGTCGAAGAGCAGCGCGGGGCCCACGACCAATTTCCTATCTCTCCGGCTGCTCCCACTGGCCCGATTTTCCCGACTGGAAGATGGCCTCAATGACGGCCATGTTCCCGATCGAGTCTTCGAGCGACACGGGAACCTCCGTGTTGTCGCGAACGGCTCGCGCAAATGCATCGCCCTGCAGCGTGTATTGGTCCGACGTTGGAAAAGTCTCCATCGTGATGCCGCTGAACGTCAGGTCCCCGGTCGAATCGATGAAGAGCCGCGTCGGCCGGTCGCTGGGCGCGTTGAACGGAATCTCAAGCTCAATGCGTCCGCGCGAGCCGAGAAACTGGATTTTCTGGCAGGGAATCTGCTGCGTGCTGCAAGTGAAGACGGCGTGGCCCGCTCCGAAATCAAGCAGCGCTGAAGTCAACCGGTCTGTGCCCGTCTGCGCATCGCGATCGACAAGTGCCACCACGCGCCGCGGATTACGCTGGAACGCGTAGCGGGACGACTGCACCAGGTAGCAGCCAATGTCGTAGAGTGCGCCGCCGCCGGTCTCCACCTGGTTGCGGATGTTGGCAGGGTTGATGTTGAAGAAGCTGAAAACGCCGGCCACTGCGCGCAATTCGCCAATGCGTCCCTCGTCGAGAAGCTGGCGCACGCGCTTCCATTGCGGTGCGCTGCGGATCATGAAGGCCTCGCAGATTTTCACCCCGGTGCGAGCGCGTACATCGAGCAGGGTTTTGGCCTCCGCGACCGTCATGCTCAAAGGCTTCTCGCACAGCACATGCTTGCCGGCATCTGCAGCCTTCGCGGTCCACGGAACATGGAGCTGGTTGGGCAGCGGATTGTAGATGGCGTCAATGTCGGGATCGTCGATCAGATCCTCGTATGAGCCGTAGGCCTTGGGAATGCCGAGTTTCGTTGCCGTCTCTCGCGCCCGGTCGAAGTCCCGTGACGCGATGGCTGTGACGGTGGTAAGCTCGCCCCGCTGCATTGCGGGGATCACTTTTTTTACGCCGATGTTGGCAGTGCTGAGTACGCCAATACGAAGTTTCGTCGACATAACCGCATCATAACGCCGCGCGGTGAGCTTGCAAGTTAAGAAGGTTTGACAGCCAAGTCAAGCGCTTCACGAGCATCTGCCGCCACTTGAACCAGCGCCCGATTCTTCGCTTCAATAAAGCCAGCGGCAACCGCCGTGTCAATAAATGCCAGTAGGCCGTTCCAGTAATCGAGCGTATTGATCAGGATGCACGGCTTGGCATGCAGTCCAATCTGCGCCCACGTAATCGCTTCCATCAATTCATCGAGTGTGCCGAACCCTCCGGGTAGCGCAAGGATGGCGTCGGAGAGTTCGTGAATGCGAGCCTTCCGCTCATGCATGGTGGAAACGAGCTCGAGAGAAGTGAGACCGTTGTGCGCAATCTCGCGTCCGCTAAGCGCCTCGGGCAGCACGCCAATCACCTCTCCTCCCGCTGCCAGCGCAGCATCTGCCACTGCGCCCATCAGCCCGCGGCAGGCCCCGCCATACACCACTCCAATTCCGGCTTTGGCGGCCGCTGTGCCAAGAGCTGTCGCCTCGGCGCGAAAAGCTGGATCGTTTCCAAAGGCCGATCCACAAAAGACGGCAACGCGGCGAAGAGGCTTGGTTGTGCGAGTCATGGTTCCTTAAGAATAACGGGCGGCCGCGCGCGATTTGATACTTTTCAGAGGCCGACCTTCTGTGTCATGCTTGCTTCCATGGGAAACAAAGACAGGGGTAAGAAAGAAGTCAAGAAGGCTCCCAAGCCGAAGCCGAAACCGGAACCTGGACGCAAGCGCGAAATGTTCACGCCGCCGCCTCCGCCAAAGTAGCTGAGGCTCAGAGTTTCGATTCGCGCCCCGGTTCCCGAGCCGGCTCGTGAGCGTGTCTCCAAGCGAAACTCATTTGCCTTGCACAATTACTTTGCCGGTCCGCCGCCGATCAAACCTCGCACCCGATTCAAACGAAAAAGGCCATCCAATTGGATGGCCTTTTTCGTTTTCTCGCAAGCTGCTTGGTCGCTCAGGGCTGGGTCCCGACTCCGGGGTTACCGTCAGCGCGCGCCTGCGCTTTCTCCGCCAGAACTTTGTGCGCATTGTCTTCCAGAGCCTGCGCCTCCGGCATGAAGGTAAGCGCCTTCTGCACCATCGGATCCCAATCGGCAATCACTCTCAGGCCGCTGAGCTGCCCAAACTGAATGGTGAAAATGTCCCTCTTGATTTGCGCCTTCACCCAATCGGAGACGCCATTCATGTCTGCATCAGTCCAGTCGACATCCTGGCTGGTCAGATATTTCTTGAAGTCGCCGAGCACAGCGTCGTCGACCTGGAAGTTTTTGTCCACGGCGTGATTAGCCACGTAAACCGGCGCAAAGTGGAAGAAAACGTCTTTGTAGACCAGCTCGTCCTGGAATCGGTTGGTGGTGGGTGACTCGATTTTTTCATCGGGCGTAATTCCGCCGCCGCCATAAACTGTTCTGCCCGAGTCAGTCAGCTTAACCTCGCGGCTTGAAGAATCGGGACTGGGCCCCGAGCCTGCATGGTTGTAGTAGTCGTAGAGCGAAACGCCCGCATAGTTGCGCTGGATGAGCCGCCCCGACGGGGTGTAGTAGTGATACGTCGTCAGCGCAAGGCCGGAGTCTTCGCTGAGATTGTAGACCGTCTGCACCAAGCCCTTGCCGAAGGTGGTTTCGCCCACAATGAGAGCGCGATCGTGGTCCTGTAGCGCGCCGGAGACAATCTCTGCGGCAGAGGCGGTGTCGCGGTTCACCAGTACGACGATGGGGAACGTCTTGCCATCGTTGCCGTGCGTCGCGGTGTAGTTCTGGTCGGAGTAGGCGCGGCCGCGCTGCGAAACAATCGTCTGGCCCTTGGCCAGCAGGTGATCGCACACATCGACTGCCTGGCTCAAGAGGCCGCCGGGATTCTCGCGCAGATCGAGAACCAGCCCCTTCAGATCGCCGAAGCCATTGATCGCGTCTTCCATCTCCTGGCCGGTGGTCTCCTGAAACTGGGTCAGGTGGATGTAACCGATGCCCGGACGAATCTCGAATTTGAGATCGATGGAGGGATGCGGAATCTCATCGCGAACAAGGTCGAAAACAAGCGGCTTCGACTGGCCGTAGCGGACCATGGTGACCTGAACATGTGTGCCCTTCGGTCCTTTAAGCGCCTTCGCAACCTGGTCGGAAGACCAGCCGTCGGTCGATTTGCCGTCGACAGCAACCACTTGGTCGCCGGGATGAATGCCGGCTCGAAATGAAGGCGTGTCCTCGTAAGGGGTCACAACGTAGACGTTGCTTTTGCCGTCGTTTCCGTTTTGCTGCTGGATCACCATGCCCACGCCGTAATAGTGGCCGGTTTGGTCTTCGCGGAGCCGAGCGTAAGCCTTCGGATCGTAGAAATGCGAATGTGGGTCAAGGACCTGCAACATGCCGGGAATGGCGCCGTCGTAGATCACGTCGTCGGCTTTATCGGAGGTAATGGGCTCGGCGTAATTCTGCTCGACGACCGCATACACGTCGGTGAATTGCTTCAAGCTGTCGCGGAGCTGGCTTTCGTCTTGCGACGACTGGGCTCCGACGCGGCGTTCGAGGACGGTGCCGGCCACACCACAGACAGTGAAGAAAACAATGACGGCGAAGAAAGCGCGACGGGCGCGGGGACTCATGGGCAAACCGAACCTCCAGACAGCACGTGCGGCGGGCGCCCGGAAACGTTAACTCCATCACCTGCGAGCGAATCCGGTCGTTGCTGGATGTTCGCCCGATAAAAATTGACCTTGCCCGTTACCGGCAAGGCTTGGGAAATGCCAGGCTGATGGAACAGACCCCGCTCGCGCTGCGGCCACAATGCCATCTTCGGCTAAAGTATAGCACTCAAGCATTTGACGCTGGCGTAACAAACCGGGTAGCGACGTTACCGCCGTGTCGGTTCATACGGGCGCGATTTTATCCAATCGGTGCGCCGGGAATCGGGGCGCCTGCTTTCCGTTTTCGCTCTCCCGGCATTTACAATGACGTCTATGCATCAGGCGGCAGGAAAGCGAGCGCCAGCCACCCAGCCGGGCGCCGATTCTATGAATTTGAGAATTTTTCGAGCAGTTGGATTGATCGCGTTTGGATCGTTGCTGGCCGCATGGCCCACTCTGGCCCTCTGCCAGGTGAACGAACCGGAAAGCCCCTATGGCGGCTCCGTGGTTGAGGACATTATCGCCCGCGTCAACGATGAAATCATCACGAAGTCAGACTACGACCGCGCGGAGACCGAACTCGAGCAGGATGGGAAGCAACACGATGCGACGATGCAGGAGATGGCGGCTCAGCGGCGCGACCTGCTGCGCAATCTGATCGACCAGCAACTGTGGCTTTCGAAGGGCAAGGAGCTCGACATTACCGGCGAAACTGAGCTGGTGAAGCGCTTGGACGAGATACGCAAGCAATACAACCTGGAATCGATTGAAGACCTGGAAAAAGCGGCCAAAGAGCAGGGCGTTTCCTTCGAAGACTTCAAGGCCAATATCCGCAATCAGATCATCACCCAGGAGGTAATGCGGCAGGAAGTTGGTGAACACATCCAGATGACGCCGGGTGAACTTCAGCGGTATTACGAGGGGCACAAACAGGATTACACGCAGCCGGAAAGCGAGCGGCTGAGCGAGATCCTGATCTCGACCGGACCCGATGGGACCAATGATCCGGCGAAGGTTGCTGCGGCCAAAGCGAAGGCCGATGACCTTGAAGCTCGGCTGCATGCCGGCGGCGACTTTGCGCAGCTGGCCAAGAGCTTCAGCGACGGATCAACAGCGGCCTCGGGCGGCGACCTCGGCGAGTACAAGCAGGGCCAACTTGGCAAGGTGCTTGAAGACAAGACATTTGACTTGCAGACGGGCCAGTATACCGATCCGATTCTCACTCGGCAGGGCTACATCATTCTGAAGGTCGTGCAGCATACGCCCGGTGGGCCGCGACCCTACAAGGATGTGGAAGAGGACGTGGAACAGGCATATTACATGAGCCTCATGGACCCGGCCATTCGCGATTATTTGAGCAAGATGCGCAATGAGGCCTACATCTGGATCCAGCAAGGCTACGCAGATTCAGGCGCCACATACGACGAGTTGCACCAAACCGTAAGCTTCACTGCTTATGTGCCGCCAGCGCCGAAAAAGAAAGCCAAAGTAGAAAGAACTCGTTTCCGCGAGAGCACTCACACATTCCGCGACAAGTCGGGTTCTGGGGCGCCACCCGCCGACTCGGCTGGCCAGGCACAGAACAGCGCACCGCCGGCCACACCTGCGTCGACTAAAAAGAAAAAGAGTGGCAAGAAGGAAGAAGCATCCACGGAGAAGCCAGGCAAAAAAGAGAAAATCCGCTTTGGACAGGCTCCGCGCGAAACGCTTCCTTCCCCGACGGTAAATTCGGCCACCGAAAATGCGGGCGCATTGCCTGAGACGGCTTCGAACACCAACCAGCCTGCTAATCCTCTGGAACCGACGGCACCCACACAGAAGACACGCTTCAGCTCTCGTGCGCGCGTACCGAAAAGTCCGAAGCCACAGAGCGCCGGTGGAACGGCAGGAGCTACTGGGCCCCTTCCGCCGAGTGCCGCGGAGGTGGCTGACCAGCAGACGCAGTCGGCGCCCCTTGCCTCGGGCGACTCCTCGACGAAAAAGAAGAAGAAAACGTCAACCGCGACAGGCGACAAGACTCGCCTCGCAAACAAGAAGAAGAGTCCGGACGAATCTCAGCCGAAGCCAGCGCCCCAGCCTACGCCCATTGCTCCCGTGGCGGGCGCGCCCGCTCCCTCCGACCATCCGGAGACGCCGCAACCGCAGCAATAGAATCAGCAATAGCGCTTAGATTCAGCGAGCCAATGGAGCGGGCCCGGGAAATCACTCCCGGGCCCGCGGTGTTTTTTGGTTTCGAAGGGCGCCTTTGGCAGAGGGGGAGAATTGCGTTAATCTTCTCGGCAGAATGAAAGACATCTATATCGACGATCTTCTGGGTTTTGACGAGGGCAAAGGTTTCGACACCTTCTTCCTGGTGCTGGCCAAGCAGCAACGAACCACCAAGCAGAACAAGCCATATCTGAGCCTCACGCTTGGCGACAAAAAGGGCCAGATCGAGGGGCGCGTCTGGGAACTCGGTGATCCGCGCATCGCCAGGGAATTCGAGCGGGGAGACATCGTGAAAGTGCGGGGCTCTGTTTCCCGTTACGATGATCGCGCCCAGGTGAAAGTGGACCAGCTTCGCAAGGCGATTGAGGGCGAGGCGGACAAAATGGATATGCTGCCCGCCACCACATGCGACGTAGCGGTGCTGTGGTCGGCCCTCCAGGCTGTCGTCGCCAGTGTGAAGAATCCCGATCTGAAGCGCCTTCTCGAAGCCCTGCTCGATGACCCGGCGATTGCCGAAGCATATCGCTTGGCGCCAGCCGCGCGGCAACTGCATCATGCGTGGCTGGGCGGGTTGCTTGAGCATGTGGTGAGCCTGCTCGGCCTTGCCGACCGCGTCGCCTCGCACTATCCCATGCTCGATCGCGACCTGCTCGTCACGGGTGTGATTCTGCACGACATCGGTAAGATCCGTGAGCTCAGCTGGGACACCGGATTTGATTACACCGTAGAAGGTGTTTTGCTCGGGCATATCCAGATGGGCGTCGACCTCGCGGAGAAGACCATTGCGGGGCTACCCGGATTCCCTGACCGGCTGCGAACTCTGGTGCTGCACATGATTCTGTCGCACCACGGCAAACTGGAATTCGGCTCGCCCAAGCTGCCCATGATTCCGGAGGCGCTGGTGCTCAACTTTGTCGACGATCTTGATGCGAAGATGCAGGCCATGGCCAGCGAATTCGAGCGATCGGCGCGCGAGGGCCGGGCGCCGGACGAGTTGACGGGCAGAGTTTGGGCGCTCGATCAGCGGCAGCTCCTGAATACGAAGGCATGGCTCGAAGGAAAAAGTGAATAGAAGGTTAATGCGCGCGCCGCAAAGCCCGTGCTAGAATTCCCTCCGATTCAACAGGACCATTCTGAACACGCTGTGTATTCCCCGGCCCTGTTGTGTTCAGATTGTTTCCCTTCCCCGTCCTAGGAGAGAGTCCATGCCCGACACGATTGTCCCTGACAAAACAGGAAACCCCGCGCCCCTCGGCCTGATGGGCTTCGGAATGACCACAGTGCTGCTCAATCTGCACAATGCAGGATTCATCGCGCTGGATACGATGATCCTTTCCATGGGGATTTTCTACGGTGGTCTCGCGCAAATCATCGCCGGCATCATGGAATGGAAAAAAGGCAACACGTTTGCCTGCACGGCCTTCATCAGCTACGGCATGTTCTGGCTTTCGCTGGTGGCGCTCATTGCTTTGCCGCACGCGGGGCTTGGCCTTGCCGGGCCTTCCGGGTATTCGGTCCCCTTCTACCTCGCCGCGTGGGGCGTCTTCACGCTCGTCCTGTTTATTGGAACGCTGCGGCTCAATCGTGCGCTGCAAGTTGTTTTTGCAACGCTCACCATCCTATTTTTCATGTTGGCTGCGGGCGACGCAATGGGCAGCGCGACTATCGGCAAGGCTGCAGGCTGGGTCGGTCTGCTCTGTGGAGCGTCGGCTATTTACACGGGTCTTGCGCAGGTATTAAACGAGGTGAATGGCAAAACCGTTTGGCCGCTCGGGCCTGTAGCGCGCGGATAGCGGCACGATGCGAGGGATACAGGAATTACTCATTCCGCGAATCGCTTGATCGCTTCCTTCGCGCAATCTACGCCAGGAACCATTCCCACTGCTCTTTCGTCAGCGGGACTACCGACAGTCGTCCGATAAGCAGCAGCGGCGAGCGCGCAAAGAGCTTCTGGGCTTTGATTTCGGCAAGCGTTTTCGGGTGCTTGAGGCGTTTGCCGGCCTTGACTCGCACGACTGGGACTTTGGGATCCGTCGCGTCGACGCTCAGGACTGAGCCTGTGCCCACAGCTTTCCGTTCGTCGCCGGTGTGGTAAAAAATCCACTTCGTTCCCGGCTTCATCTCACGAAGGTGTTTTACGGCGGCCGGCGCGGTCACGCCATCCCACACCGTCTCGCCATCGCGCAGGAAATCGTCGAAAGAGTAAACGCCGGGCTCGGATTTGAAGAGGAAGTAGGGCATACGCAGTTCACAGTTCGTAGTTCGTAGTTCACAGTTGCCCGAGGCCAGTGGCCAGTTTTCAGCGAACAACTGAACGGAAGCCAAGCAAGGTTTCTCTAGTCCCTATTCCCTAGCCCCTGCCTTTTATTCCCTGCCCTTTTTGCGGATCTCAATATTGAGCCGCTTGATCTTTTGGTTCAGAGTTGAGAGCGGAATCCGGAACTGCTCGGCGGCATCGGTCTGGTTCCAGTTACAGCGCTCAAGCTTCTCGATGATGATGCGGCGCTCAATGACTTCGAGGATGTCGAAGAGCGAGGAGTTCGGATTGTGTTCGAGGAGCGCGTCCTGGAAACTGCGGCCCGTGATGTGGCCCGGCAGGAGTTCGGCGCCAATGATCGGACCAGACGACAGCACCACGCCGCGCTCAATGGCGTTTTCAAGCTCACGGACATTTCCCGGCCAATCGTAATCGATGAGAGCACGCATGGCGTCAGCAGAAAGCTTGCGCGGCCCAAAGTTGTTTTCGCTCGCATACAGATCGAGGAAGTGCTGGGCAAGCAGCGGAATATCTTCGCGGCGCGAGCGGAGGGGTGGAAGATCGACGGTGATGACGTTGAGGCGATAGAAGAGATCCTCGCGGAAGTGGCCGTCGCGCACCGCCTGGCGAAGATCGACATTCGTGGCGGCAAGAATGCGCACATCCACCTGAATCTCTTGAATCCCGCCAAGGTGCATGAAGCGCTTGTCCTGCAGCACACGGAGAATCTTGGACTGTGTGTCCAGACCCATGGTCGCAATCTCGTCCAGAAACAGCGTGCCGCCGTTCGCAACTTCGAAAAGACCTTTCTTGGATGCGACCGCGGAGGTAAACGCGCCCTTAACGTGCCCGAAGAGCGTGGACTCCAGCAGCTCCGAAGGCATGGCCCCGGTATTGATGGGGACGAAAGGCTTGTCCTTCCGGGGCGAGTTCGCGTGGATCGCCTTGGCGATGATTTCCTTGCCTGTCCCGCTTTCGCCCTGAATCAGAACCGTGGATCGGCTCGGAGCAACCTGCGCCACCAGATCGAAGACGCGGAGCATGGAGTCGCTTTTGCCCACAATATTGGCAAAGTTATAGCGCTGCTTAAGCGTGCGCTTGAGCTGAAGATTCTCTTCCTCGGCGCGGCGGCGCGCGACGGCCGAGCGAATGTCGGCCAGCAGCTTTTCGTTGTCCCAGGGCTTCTGGACAAAATTCTCCGCGCCGGCGCGAATGGCCTCGACAACGTTATCGACGGTGCCATAAGCCGTGATCATGATGATGGGCACATCGGGCTGGCGCTCTTTGAATTGCGGCAGAAGCTCCAGACCGCTCTGGCCCGGCAATGCAAGGTCGAGCAGGACGAGGTCGAAGTTCGACTGGTCGAGCATACGCAGCCCTTCCTCGCCATTGGCCGCGGTTTTCACGGCGTAATTCTCAAGCGAGAGCAGCACCTCGAGCGATTCCTGAATTCCGGCCTCGTCGTCGACAACGAGGATCGAAGCAATAGGCGAGGTGCTTTCGAAAGCGGGCGCGGAGAGAGTCGCATTCATGGGCGGTGCGTCCTCGGTGGTGGGCTCAGGCATGGACGGAATTCCTTAAGAGGGGAAACTGGAGATGAAACGTTGTGCCGGAGCCGACCGCGCTTTCGACGTGAATTTTGCCAGCATGCTCCTGAATAATGCCGTAGGAAACAGAGAGGCCAAGGCCAGTGCCGCGACGATCTCCGGGCATGTTCTTGGTTGTGAAAAAGGGATCGTAGATGCGCTTCAAGTTTTCAGGCGCAATGCCGGAGCCGGAGTCGGAAATGACCGCCTCAACATGGCCGTTGACCAGCGTTGCGATCGTCAGGCGTCCGCCGCCGGGCATCGCATCCTTGGCGTTCAGCAGCAAATTAAGAAAAACCTGCTGCAGCTTGCCGGGATTGCCGTGGATCGGCGGCAGCTCGTCGGCCAGATTGAGATCGACCAGGATCTGCGCCGTTTTGAACTGGTGCTCAAGAAGCGAAAGCGTGTCCCGGACCACCTGGTTGAGGTCGGTGGAACGAAACTCGGTTGTTGACGTGCGGGAAAAATTCAGCAAGCCGTTGGCGATTTCGGCGGCGCGGAAGCTCTGCTGCGTAATCTTGTCGAGCACCGGGCCCAGGCGCGCGTCGCCGCGCAATTGCTTGGCCAGCATCTGCGCATAGGACGAGATAACCGCGAGCGGGGTGTTGATCTCGTGAGCCACACCGGCGGCAAGCAGCCCGATGGAACTGAGCTTGTCGGCCTGAGCAAGCTGCGATTCGAGGGTGACACGCTCGGTGATGTCGTCGACCAGGATGATGCGGCCCACCGGGACAAAGTCGCGCGAGAGCAGCGGCGCAATGGCAATGTTGGCGATGCGCAACTCACCTGCGCGCGTGGTCAGGCGAAATTTGTAGAGGTGGTGCACTCCCTGGTCGTTGCGGAACCCCTCAAGAGCCTCGATGAACTCCAGAGGGAAGACGGAACTAAGTTCCTGGCCGAGTGCTTCGGCGCGGCTGAAAGCGTACATGGCCTCCATCTGCGCGTTCCAGCTTTCGATGCGATCGTTGAGGTCGATGGCAAAGATACCGACATTGATGGATTCAACGATGTTCTCGTTGAACTCCTTAAGCCGCTCGAATTCGACGATCTTCTCTTCCAGGCGCGCGTAGAGGTTTGCATTCTGGATTGCGATGCCGATGTAACTGGCGAGGGATTCCAGAAGCTCGACGTCTTCGCTGGACAGAAAATCGCCGCCCAGCGTGCGGCCGAGCCCGATGACGGCAATGGTGCGGCTGGCGGCCTCGCCATTGTCGAGTTGCACCGGCGCCACGCGGCAAGGCAGGTAGTAGTTGAGGTCGAGCGAGGCCGCGGCGCGCTGCTGGTCCGGCGGAAGGTGCAGGACCGCCTGGGCATTTTCGAAAAAGATGTGCGAGTGGTCCTTGGTCTGATCGAAATCGAGAAAGCCGAGCGAAAGATTGCCGTACCCTGAACTGACTTCGCCCGGCAAACCGTGCGAGGCAGCCAAACGCAAGCGCCCGCCTTCTTCCGCCAGGAAGATTGCCACGCGGGCAACCAGAAGCGTGCGCGGCAGTTGCTCGACAATGGAATTGAGCAGCGCCTGGAGATCGGTTTCAGAGCTAAGGCCGCGGCCGAATTCGACCAGAGCTCTCCGATAGTCGTAGCGATGCCTGTCGAAGGCGCGGTCGACCCAGCTCTGGATTCTCCGCTTGAGGGGATCGAAGACGGCTGCCGTAATCAGAATGGCGGCGGCTAACCCCCACGCACTGAGTGCTTCCGGCATGGCGTTGTGAACCACGACGGTAATCAACGCGATGATGCCGAAGTATCCGCCCAGAATGAGCGCCGTGGCCAGCGTGTAGGCCACGCCACGCTTGAAGATCAGGTCGGTATCCATCAAGCGGTATCGGACGATTGCCCAGGCGAATGTGAGCGGCAGAAAGATCAGCGACAGTCCGGCCAGATTCGTGAGCAGCTGCGGCGGGTTCAAGTGCAGCAAATAAGGAATGGCGTAAAAGAAAGTAAACGGAAGAACGGCCAATAGAGTGCCGCGCGTGACCCACTTCAACTGCTGGCGAAGCAAGGGTGTTGTGGCGCGGCTGTAACTGCGCAGGAAGAGCAGCGCAGCGCACACGTAGAAGAGAGCGTCGTACGCGGTGGCAATCTGGTCCAACCGGTCGAGTAAGAGCTTGGTGGCCTCGCGCGTGCCGATGGACCAAAGCCACAAACCAAGCATTCCGGCGCCCGGAGCGTACACCAGCGGGAGCAGCCAGCGGCGGCGAAGATTCTTAAAACGTTCTTCTGGAAAGCTGAGTGCAAAGTGCAGAAAGAGTGCGGGCTGCAGCGCTTCCGCCACCACATTTGTCCAGAAGACACTCCAGTCCAGTGTGTCGAATTTCCCCGTGTACTTCAGCGCGTAGAACGCAAATGAAACCAAACAGAAAAGGTAAAAGTGCGTAGCCCGCGGGGCGCCCCAGCGGCGGAAGAGGACGTAAAAGCCGATGATGAGGTAGATGAGGCCGATCACGCGCAAGCCGAACTCGAGGCTGTGATCCATCGGGTCGGGAATGACTTTGATGGGAGCTTCGAGGGGAATGCCGTCGCGCGTAATGGTGTAGTAAACCTGCCCGTAAGGTCCGGTGGCGTAGAGGGCGCGTTCCAGGTTGGCGACCAGCGTCACCGGCGTTACATCGGCGGTGGGCGATTCACTGACTCCCGTCAGCAGATCTCCCACCTGAATTCCCGCGCGCTCACCGGGCTTATTCGGGAGGACCTTTTCAGCTTGCAGGCCGCCGCGTGCTTCGCCCCACCATACGCCGTCATCCGGCTGCGGATATTGCCTCTGCGCCAGAACGTTGAACACTGCCAACACGAACAGCGCCGCTGTGGCCAAGGCCAGCAGCGTAGCCTGTACGCGGTTAAGGAGGCTTGTCTCCATGGAGGGGCGTTCTACGTCAATCGCTTTACAAGCACGTCAGTTGCCAAGCAGAGGGGAGTCGGCATTGCGCCCGAAGTGCCAGGTCAATCGTCTGAGAACAATCGTGATATGGACTTTTGATCGCTTGGAAAGGTCAACCTGAAGTGAAGTAAATCACAGCGCCAGTGCAAAAAACAAGAGCACACATCCGCAGAATCAAATGGGTCTATGAAAAATTGTAGATTGGCGCGCCGAACCCATCGATTCTTCAACTGTCCCTAAATACAGGAGTTCCGAGGACATCGAATGTGTCAGTTTAACCACATCTGGCTCCTCGAGAGTCGCGCATAGGCCTAAACGGCATTGCCTGGCGTCGATTTCGCTCAGGGTCAGCGCTGCCCGTAGGTCGCCTTCGGCCCATGCTTCCTCAAGTAGTGGTATTCCGATACGTGCCCTGGAATCCCCCCCTCCGGCGCTCCAAGAAGCACGCTGCGAAACGCAAGACGAGCAATGTACTCAAGGACGTCTGCATGCTCCACGGCCTCGGCTGGGTCTTTGCCCCACGTAAATGGCGCGTGACCCGCCACCAGAACGCCCGGAACCGCCACCGGATCGAGGTTCCCTGATCGAAAGCAGCGGACAATGACCGCACCAGTTGAGCGAACATAGCCCGAGGCGACTTCCTCAGCCGAGAGCGGCTGAGTCACGGGAACCGGTCCATGAAAGTAATCAGCATGCGTAGTGCCGAGGCAAGGAATGGACCGGTTGGCCTGAGCCCAAGCCGTCGCGAACTCCGAGTGGGTATGAACAATTCCACCAATCTGAGGAAACTCGCGGTAGAGCAGTGTGTGCGTATCGAGATCGCTCGACGGGCGCAGCGAGCCTTCGACAATCTTTCCATCGAGATCGGTCACCACAAGGTCGGCGGGGGTTAAGGCCGCATAATCGACGCCGCTCGGCTTGATCACCACGAGGGGCTGGGATCCGGACCTGT
>Ga0181535_10000208_pt1 | contig 90756 bp, 98 predicted proteins | sample PEATcosm2014_Bin_44_FD_119774 | JGI IMG/M metagenome (GOLD analysis project Ga0181535, IMG submission 119774) | Peatland microbial communities from MTU Mesocosm Facility, Houghton, MI, USA - PEATcosm2014_Bin17_30_metaG | ecosystem: Environmental > Terrestrial > Soil > Wetlands > Peat | place... | reverse complement strand
GGCGTTGCTCCGTCAGGCTTTCGCCCATTGCGGAAGATTCCTAACTGCTGCCTCCCGTAGGAGTCTGGGCCGTGTCTCAGTCCCAGTGTGGCTGATCGTCCTCTCAGACCAGCTACCCATCACCGCCTTGGTAGGCCGTTACCCCACCAACAAGCTAATAGGCCGCGAGCCCGTCTTCGAGCGGCCGAAGCCTTTGTTCGCGTCTGGATGCCCAGTCGCGACCACATCCGGTATTAATCCTGATTTCTCAGGGCTATCCCGAACTCGAAGGTAGGTTGCTCACGTGTTACTCACCCGTTCGCCGCTAGATGTGTGAACCGAAGCCCACACACCGCGCTCGACTTGCATGTTTGATGCACGCCGCCAGCGTTAATCCTGAGCCAGGATCAAACTCTCCGAAAAAACGTTCTTGTTCCCGCTTGCGCGGGTCAGATTCGAACGTTAACGAGGCCTGCGTGGGAATCCGGCGCAGAACGCCGGCCCCAGGGCCTTCGCGGATAGTCGTCTCCACTCTTCAATTGTCAAGGAACGAGCCGCGCGCCGAACCGGTCGGAGAGTGAACGCGGCGATCCGGCCGGGTCCCGCCCCGTCCGGGGTAACTGACGAATGATACCGCCGGGGGACCTCTCCGTCAATGAGAGGGTCGGCGACAGCCGACGGCACCCTTACCGCCGCGCCCGCGGATGATACCCGATCCGGGGTCGCTCAGGCTCAGATCGCCCGATCGGCGTCCAGGCTGCGACGTCCGGCCAGCGCCCGGGCGATGGTCAGCTCGTCCGCATACTGCAGGTCGGCCCCCGCTGGCAGGCCGTGGGCGAGCCGGGTGAGCCTCAATCCGGGGCCAGCCAGCCGCTCCCCCAGATAGTGTGCGGTCGCCTCCCCCTCCACGTCCGGATCGGTGGCGAGGACCACCTCGGTGACCTGGCCACCCTGCAACCGGGCCTCCAGCTCGGCGATCCGGAGCTGGTCCGGACCCACCCCCTCGATGGGAGAGAGAGCGCCGCCCAGGACGTGATAGAGGCCCCGGAAGCCCCCGCTCCGCTCCACCGCGAGGACATCCAGGGCGTCCTCGACGACACAGATGACGGAAGGATCGCGGCTCGGGTTCCGGCAGATGGCACAGAGCTCGGCGTCGGCGATGAAGAAGCAGCGCGAGCAGGCGCGGATCGCCGACCTCAGGGCCGAGAGGGCCGCGGCCAGCTGGGCGACCTGGCTCGGATCGCTGCGCAGGCAGAAGAAGGTGAGGCGTTGGGCGGTCTTGGGGCCGATGCCGGGCAGCCTCCCGAACTCCGCCGCCAGGCGCTCGATCGGCTCAGGGATCAGCGACACGCGTCACACGCGTCAGAGGAGACCGGGGGGAAGGTTGAGACCGGCGGTGAGCTGCCCCATCTGCTGGGTCGCGAGGTCGCGCGACTGGTCGAGAGCGGCGTTGACGGCAGCCAGCACCAGATCGCTGACCATCTCCGCCCCCTCCTCGAGGACGTCCGGCTGGATGGCGATGCTCTGGATCTGCTGATGGCCATTGGCGACCACCGTGACCACCCCGCCGCCGGCGGTCCCGGTCACGGTCATGCCGCCCAGCTCCTCCTGCATCCGCGCCATCCGGGTCTGCATCTGCTGGATCTGCTTGAGCATGTTGGGGTTGTTCACGCGGCTCCCCCGGGAGGTGGATAACCGCCGCAGTCTACGACGGGTGGCGCCGTGCGGGCCGCCGGCGGCTCACCAGGCGGCACCGCCCGCGCGACCGGTCCCTCTCTCCGGCGGCAGGGACAATCGGCGGGTCCGGGACTCCGTATCCTGGCGACGCCTGGCCGCGTTGACCCGGTGACGCCTTGCCCGGGGGCGGCTCGAGGAAGGGTGACGATGCGCGGACGTGAAGCGGAGACGAGAGGCCGTCGCGGCACCGCGCCGGCCCGTCCCGGGCGTCGCCGGCCACTCGCCGCCGTGGTCGGCATGCTCCTGGTGGCAGCGGGCAGCGGCTGCGCCGCGTCACCGGGCGCCACCGCCGTCACCTCGCATCCGGCGACGGCCAGCCCGGCACCCGCCGGGACCCCGGCCGTCGGGTTCACTGCGACTCCCACCGCGGCGGTCAGCCCCACGCCGGCGCCCACCGCCTGGAGCCTCGTCTCCAGCCCCAATCCCCCGGGAGACGCTCGGCAGGCCGCGCTGCAGGGGGTGAGCTGCCTCAGTGCCACCGACTGCTGGGCGGTCGGGTGGTGGTCGGGGGACCCTCTCAGCGGTTCCTCGGAGCCGTTGATCGCGCACGAGTCGGGGGGCGGCTGGACGCTGGTCACGAGCCCCAGCCCCAACCACGGAAGCGCGCTGAACGGCGTCGCCTGCACGAGCGACAGCGCCTGCTGGGCCGTCGGCGGCAGCACCGGAGGTGATGGATGGGGCGGGTTCATCGAGCAGTACGCGGGAGGTGAGTGGACGATCATCTCCAGCCCGGCCTTCGCTGACAGCTTCCTGTCGGGTGTCACCTGCGTCAGCGCCACCGACTGCTGGGCCGTCGGGAGCGTGATGGAGAGCTCCGGGCCTCTCATCGAGCAGTACACGGGCAGCGGCTGGAGCGTCGTCCCGAGCCCGACGCCGGCGGGGAGCACCGGCGCCTCGCTGCGCGCGCTGACCTGCGTGAGCGCGGATGGCTGCTGGGCCGTCGGCAACTACACGGATGGCGCCGGAGACAACGGCCTCGGCCTCGAAGAGCCCCTCGTGGAACAGTACCAGGGGGGTGGTTGGGCCCCGGTCACGGTCCCCAGTCCCTCGGGAGGCGCCGCCGGCTTCGGCAGCGAGCTCGACGCGGTGACGTGCGTGAGCGCCGGCGACTGCTGGGCGGTCGGCCAGGGCGCTGGCGAGGGCCTGATCGAGCACTACTCGCCGGACGGCTGGGCCATCGCCCTCGACAGTGACCGAGTGCTGAATCTCGACGCCGTGGCCTGCACCGCCGGCGACGCCTGCGCGGCCGCGGGGTTCGCCGACGCCGGGCCCAACAGTCTCGAGCCCGAGCTGGCCAGCGTCGAGGACTACCAGGACGGCACCTGGAGCTTCGCCTACCCCCCCTTTCCTTCGGGCTCGACGACCAGCGAGCTCGACGGCATGACCTGTGTCAGCGCCACAGATTGCCTGGCGGTGGGCGGCATGCCCCTTCCGGGTGGTTCCGCGGTGTCCGGACCGCTGCTCATCGAGCAGTACCAGCCGCCGGCCTGAACGCGGCCAGCCTCCCACCCGAACGCTGAGCGGCCTCCGGCCTGATCCCGCGCTCCCGGTCCCGACCCTACCCCTCGGGGATCGGGTCGTTGGCGTGGTCCACCAGACGGGTCGAGGTGATCCGGCTGCCGGCGAAGGTGGCGACCACGGCGTCGGTCAGATTGGCGCCCACGTCCTCGCCCCCCGCCCCGCCGCCGGCCGGCTCGCCACAGAACTCGATGGCCAGATCGCGGTGGCCGCCGGCGACCTCGGTCACCGCACTCACCAGGATCGGCCGCTTGACGGGGTTGCCGAGCTGCTTGAGGTGGAAGTCGTAGGGTGCCCCGATCACCAGCCGGCCGGCACCTGCGTCCAGCGGGCGGCAACCGCGCAGGACACCGGCGAACACCTTGTCGCGCCGGTTGACCGCCTCGATCAACGCCGGCCACGCCTGTTGCCAGCCCTCCAGGGAGACGACCGCCCCGGTGAGCCCGCCAGGGTCAGCCGGGCCCGGGGGCGGCACGGTCACCCCTTCGGAGTCGGATCCGGCGGCGGCCTCCCCGGGGGCCGCCGTGACGGAGGCCGCGGGCTGCACCGGTGCCGCCGGGTGCGACGAGGCCGCCGGCGCGACGGGCGCGGGTTGGGAGGGGGTCGGCGCGGCCTGCACGGGTCGCGGGTGGACGCTCCTCGGAACGCTCGGCGCGGTGCCCGCCGCCGGTGCGGCATCGCTGCGCCGCGCCACGGGCCGGGCAGCCCCGGGGTCCGGGCTCGCCCCGCCTGCGCCGAGCCGCCGCTCGACGGTACCGAGCCTCTCCTCCACCCCGGCCAGGCGCTCCGCCTCCGCGCCCGCCACACCCCCGCGGCAGAGGCGGAGCAGGCAGGCCTCGACCTGGAGGCGGGCGTCGACGGGCTGGCGCAGCTCGAGCTCGGCCGCGCCCATCTCCTCCAGCGCCCGCAGCCAGAAGCCATCCGGCTCCCGCGCGGCCAGCTGGCGGCAGAGGCTCTCCTCGTCCGCGTCGAGGCGCGCACCCTCGGCGAAGCCGACCGCGACCATCTCGGCGGCGCGCGCCAGGCGCGAGCACTCGCGGAGGAGCTGGCGGGGATCCGCTCCCGCGTCGAAGGCGGCCGCGGCGGCCCGGAGCGCCGCCGCGGCATCCCTCGCGGCCAGCCCCTCGAGCAGCCGGCGCACCACCTCTGGGTGCGCCAGCCCGAGGGCGCGGCGGCAGGTGTCGGTGGTCACCGGGCGGTCGCCGGTGGCGAAGCATTGATCCAGGAGTGAGAGCCCGTCGCGGACGCTGCCCTGGGCGGCGCGAGCGATCAGCCGGGCAGCCGCGGGCTCCAGCTCGACGCCCTCGCTCGCGGCGATGGACTGCAGGTGCTCGTCGATGCTGGCGCTGGGCACCCGCCCGAAGTCGAAGCGCTGGACCCGGGAGCGCACCGTGTCCGGCACCTTGTGCGGCTCGGTCGTGCAGAGGATGAAGAGCACGTGCGCGGGCGGCTCCTCGAGCGTCTTGAGGAAGGCGTTCCACGCCTCCGAGGTCAGCATGTGCGCCTCGTCGATGATGTAGACCTTCGACCGGAGCCGGGCGGGCAGGTAGCGGACCCGCTCCCGGAGCTCGCGCATCTCGTCGATGCCCCGGTTGCTGGCGGCGTCGATCTCGAGGACGTCCACGGCCGACCCGTCGAGGATCTCGCTGCAGGCGCTGCAGTGGTTGCACGGCTCGCCGTCGACCGGCTCCAGGCAGTTGACGGCCCGAGCCAGGATCCGCGCGGTCGACGTCTTTCCCGTCCCCCGGATGCCCGCAAAGAGATAGGCGTGGGCCACGTGCCCGGCCCGCAGCTCGTTGCTCAGGGTGCGAACGATGTGGTCCTGCCCGATGAGGTCGGCGAGGACGGCGGAGCGGTACTTGCGGTAGAGGGCGGTCACGTCCCGCCGACGATAGCCGACCCGCAATGCCCCACGCGGCCTGCCGCGTGGGAGAGATAGTCGTGCACCCCACGTCGTTGGTGATCCCGCCCTGACGAGACCACCCACGGCTGAGGTCCCTCGAGGAGTGGGAGCGGGCGGCGTGTAGACTCTGAGCCCTTGGCACGCGAGGTTCCGGAGCGGGCGTTGAGCGCTGCTGAGTCTGAGTTACTCGCCGAGCTCCTCTCGATGGAGTTTGCGGGCGCCCAGAGCTCCGGCTCCAGCTGCCGCACGCCACGGTAGTCGGTCGGTGCGAGTGCGGCTGCGCGACGGTCGACCTCCACGTGGACCCCCGTTCGGCACCGCCGTCTCCGTCCTCCACATCACCCATCCCCGCCGAGGCCAGGGTGACCGACGACCGCGACAACGACGTGGGCGGCATCCTCGTCTTCATCAGCCGCGACGGCTACCTGGACTCCCTGGAGATCTACTCCTCGGCTGACCCCATCGGCGCCTGGCCAGATGCTGCTCACCGCCACCCCCTTCTCCGGTCTCGGCACGCCGGTTCGGGTTAGGAGACCGCCGGCAGCCGCCTTCTGCCTATCGGCCCCTCACGACATGGTGGCCTTGGGTAGTCGCGCACCCCACGTCGTTGACGCGCCGCCGGCGCTCACCCGATCCAACAGCTCAGGCCAGGTTGGCTGCGGCACCCCCGGGGGACCGCTTAGCGCTGCTTCCTTCCGGACCTGACGCGATTCACGGGCCCGGGCTGCGCAGGACCCAGCCATCAACGCCGCTGAGATCGGAGCGGACCCGGCTGCGCGCCCCCTCGGTGGGGAATTCGACCCCGCTATAGCGGATTGCGGGTACAGGGCACCGCTGGCTCCCCGTCTAGCGCGACCGCCACCCATTGTAACGGCCGGCGGACCTCACCGCCGGCCGGGTGCGACGCAGACCGGCGCAGAGGTCGCCCCCACCACGGCAGCGTTCGTGCCATCGGCGTGCCGTTTGCCGGCAAGGGCGCGGCCCGCCGTCAGCGAAGGACGGACGCGGCTCCGTCGGCGGCGTACAGGAGGGGGCCGGCGAGGATCAGGGCCAGGACGCCGAAGACGGCACACGCAAACCCGACGGCGCTCGCCAGCCGCGGCGCGCTGGGGACCACCACCGCCAGCTCGTCGTCCTCGACGAAGGCCACCGCGATCCAGCGCAGGACCGTGACCGCGTAGATGGCGGAGGCGGCCGCGCTGGCCACCGCCACCCATGCATAACCCCCGGCGACCGCGGAGGACGCGATGAGTATCCGGGCGAGGAACCCTGCCAGCGGCGGCAGGCCGGCGAGGCCGGCCAGGCCCAGGCAGAGGAGAACCGCGGTCCATGGAGAACGCCGGGCGAGACCGCGCACGCCGGCCAGACCGCCGCCGATACCGTCCACCTCGAGTCGTGCCACCGCCTGGAAGCTCGCCTGGATCGCGAGAACGAACACGACCAGGCTGAAGAGAAGGGCGATCACCCCGCCGGCCGGCTTGAAATCGCCGCCCAGGCCGCTCCCGACCAGGGCGCTGAGCACCAGTCCGCCCTGAAGGCAGGCCCCGAGACCTATCAGACGGCGCACGCTCCCCGCGACCACGCTGAGCAGTGCCGGATAGAGGCAGCCGGCCGCCCCCAGCACCCCGGCCACGACGACCCAGGGGTGCATGGTCGTGCTGAAGCCACTCACCGCCACCCGGACCAGGGCGATGCCGCCGGCTGCGACGGCGAGGCTGACCACGGCGCCCGCCACGGCCCCGCCACTGGCCGAAGCCACCTGCAGCATCCAGTGGTGCAGGGGGGGTGCCCCCACCAGGTAGGCGAGCCCCAGCAGCGTGAGGGCGAGGCCCAGCCCCTCCAGGGGCGCGGCATGGACGAAGTGGCCGCGCACCGCGGCGAGGTCGGTGCTGCCGGTCGCCCCGTAGACGATGGCCAGGCCGTAGAGCATCAGGGCCAGCGCCACGCCGGCCGAGACCAGGGAGCGGAAAGCCGCGACGCCGGGGGCCTCGGCGGTCTTCTCCACCGCCACGACGCCGACCAGGCTGATCACCACAAGGCCCAGCCCGACGACGAGCATCCCCATCTCGACCTGGACCGCGAGGATGGTCCCGCCGGCGGTTGCGGTCAGGATCAGGGCGTTGTACGCGGGCAACCGGGAGCCGAGACGCTCTTGCGCTGTCTCGCTCGTGAGGATCGCCAGCAGCCCGGTCCCGCACAGCAGAAGCACCGCGAAGGTGCTGAAGCGGTCGGCGACCACGCCTCCCGCGTAGGCGGCGAGGCCAACCCCGTTGGTCAGCGCCACACCGTGAAACGCGACCACTGCGGCCGCAGCGGCCCCGGCCAGCGCGAGCACGCCGAGCCAGCGATGAAAAGAGGCCGGAAGCCCGGGACGAAGCCAGCCGAGCAGCCCTCCGACCGCCGCCAGCGCGACCAGCAGGGTCGTCGGCAGCATGGTGGCGAAGACAGCCATGCCGTTGGGAGTGGGCATCACGTGGTCCCCGGGAAGAGGATGTACCCGGCTCCGTTCTGGAAGAGCTCGGCGAAGTGGCCGGGCACCACCCCGATGAGGACGACCAGCCCGGCCAGGATGCCGAGGTAGGTCAACTCGAGGGGCCCGAGGTCGCGGACTCGCGCGAACATGTCGCGCGAGGCTCCGAAGAAGACGCGCTGGGCCGTCCAGACCAGCACGCCCGAGGCCAGGAGGGTTCCCGCCAGCACCACGGCGCTGGCCCATCGATGGGCCGGGAAGGACCCGGTGAAGATGAAGAAGTCCCCGGCGAATCCGGCGAGGAGGGGGACGCCCGCCGCCGCAAGGGTGGCGAGCAGCCAGAACGCGGAGAGGATCGGCGCCTGCCAGGCAAGGCCACCGAGCTGAGAGATGCGCACCCGCCGGGTCTTCTCCTGGATCTGGGAGACGAGCAGCATGAGCACGGCGATCACCAGGCCGCGGCCGAGCAGCAGGAACATGATCCCGGTGATGGCGATCGAGGTGTGGCCGGCGACTCCGAGCAGCACGAGCCCCATCAGGACCGTTCCGATGTGCCCGACGAGGCGCTTCAGGTCGTCGGTGCGGAGCGCGGCCAGGCCTCCCCAGACCACGGTCACGACGGCGAGGGCGGCGAAGAAGAGGGAGAAGCTGCCCGATGTCGAGGGGAAGAAGCCCACAGCGACGTGGACGAGGGTGTATGCGCCCAGGCTGGGCAGGACCGCGGCGAAGATCGCCGAGAGCAGCCCGGTGCTGTCCTCCTCGAGGTCAAGGAGCACCCCGTGCAAGGGCACGACGGCCATGGTCATCAGCGAGGCGGCGGTGATCAGCCAGAAGGCGACCGCCTCACCGTCGCCCGGCAGGGTCGTGGGAGTGCTGCCCATGTCGAAGGAGTGCAAACCGGACTGGAAGGTGATGAGCACCGCGGCGAGCAGCAGGAAGGCCGCTGAGACGAGGCCGGTGGCCGCATAGCGGGTGGCCGCTCGGGCCCCGTGACCGTTTCCGAAGGCCCGGACCAGCACGTACACCGGGGCGATGGCGAGGGTCCAGAAGAGGAGGAAGAGGACCCAGTCATAGGAGGCGAGGATGCCGAGGGAGGCGGTCTCCAGGGTGAGCAGGCAGACCGTCAGGAGCTTGACGTGACGCTGGTTGCGCCAGGCGGCGAGCGCGGCGCAGAAGAACACGACGGATACCACCAGGATCACCGCGAGCCCCACCGCGTCGGCATCGAGGTGGTAGGTGGAGTTGATCGGGAAGGACGAGATCCACACGTGCCGCTCGTAGAGGTCGCCACCGGGGATGCCCCCGGTCCCCGCCGCCGCGTCGGACACCTGGGTCTCCACAGCCCAGACCGCGAAGAAGAGCGCGGCGCCCGCACCGGTGGATGCCAGCGACTTGATCCGGCGCAACTGATCCTGGGTCTCATCGGGCATGAAGAGCGCCACCAGGGCGAACACGATGGCGCTCCAGACCATGGCGGTGAGCACCAGGGTGGGAAACGTGACCCCGCTGGCCGTGGTGGTGCTCGTCGTCTGGGCCAGGAAGTTCATGTGGTGTGCACGGGGAAATACCCGCCCGCCGCCAGCACGCTGGCACCGACGAGCAGGAGGAGCACCGCAAGCGTCACGCCCAGCCCGATGCGAAGCCTGCGCACCCGAGCTCGCTCCAGCGACCAGGAGACCGCCTCGATCCCCTCACCGGCCGAATCGAAGAGCGGCTCGACCAGCTCGTGGTCGAACGCCACCACCTCGCCTGCCAAAGCGTCGCCGGCCCGAGTGCCGATCGCGATGGCCGCGCGCACGGCCGCGGGACCGGTGGCGGCGAGGGTCGGTATGCGGAGCCAGAGCCCGAGCCGAGCAACCCGCCGGGTCAGCCCGGCACGTGAGACCAGCACCCCCCCGGCCACCCCCACCAGCAGGGCGGCGGCCGCCGCGACGAGCGCCCACCACTCGACGGGCAGGTTCTGGTGGCGTGTGCCGTAGTAGATCCAATGGCTGAAGGTGAGAGCGGGGACACGCCCCTTGCCGTGACCGATGGCGGCGATCCCCGGGAGACCGACGACGACGGCCGCCACGGTGCCGGCGGCGCACCAGGCCTGGAGCCTCCGAAGCCGCGGCTCCGCTTCGGTCAGCTTCTCCACGACGAAGCCGCGCCGCACCGCCGGCGTGCCACGGCAGACGGTGACCATCAGGCGCGCTGCGTAGAGGGCGGTCAGGACCACCGCTGCGATGGCCATCACCGCCACCAGGTCGCGCACCCAGCCGGTCAGCTGACCGCCGTCGGGGAAGCGGTTGAGGAAGACGGAGGACACCACGTCGTAGCCGACCAGGTCGAGGCCCGCCGCGGCGAGGGTCCAGAACCCGAGGCTCAGGCTGGTGCGCCGCATCCGGCGCCAGGCGCCGCCCATCTCGGTGATGTCGCGGGTGCGGTAGGCGCGGGCGAGGCTGCCGGCCGTGACCAGGAGCAGGAGGCTGAGCGGCGCGCTCACGAAGGTGATCAGCAGTCCGGCGCTGTAACCGCCCGCGCCCATGGCGGTGATGGCGAGGGCGAGCTGGGCCGCCGCTGAGAGGAGTGCCAGGCGGTAGATGTCGCGCGATGCCAAGCAGGCGGCGCTCAGCCAGACGGCGCCCACCGCGCCGATCACCGCCAGGAAGCTGAGGACCCGCGGGGTGACCATCAGCAGGGTGTAGATCCGGGCCAGCACCACGACCCCGGCGAGCAGCGACATGGTGATCGCGCCGAGCACCGGCAGGGGTGCCTCGCGCAGGCCGGTGAGCCAACCCGTGAACGGCGCCTGGGCGGCGTGGACCAAGGCGGCGACGGCCAGGAGCACGCTCAGGATGACCAGGCTCCGGTACCCGACATGGTTGACGGCACCCTGGGCAGCGGCCTGCCAGGAGGGGTCCAGCAGCCGGAAGTCGAAGATGTCGAGCGCTCCGCTGGCCGGCTGCGGCCGGAGACCGAGGTACGGGCCCAGCTTGTCGATGACGTAGGCCATACCGAGCAGCAGGCTGGCGTCAGCCCCGAGCAGCACCGCAAAGGCACGCCGGGCGGGTGCGGTCGTCTCGCGCCGATGCCAGTAGTGGAGGGCCAGGACGAGGGTGGTCGCACTCATCGCGCCGAGGGTCACCCAGACCTGGAAGAGGCCGGGGCTCAGCACCAGGCCGAGCACCAGCGTCGCGAGCAGGGAGCTCGCCCAGAAGAAGCGCCGGTAGCCGGCGTCGTGCTGGAGCATCGCGGTGCCGAGGCCCTGGACGACCAGGAAGAGGAACGAGATCAGGACCATGAAGCTGGCGCTCAGGTTGTCGACGCTGACCCCCAGCGCGACCTGGAAGGTGGACGGGAAGGTCACCGTCTCGCTCGGATCCAGGGTGAGCGAGAGGTAGTTGAGCGTCGAGACGTCGGGGAAGACGCTGGTCGTCTCGTGGGCCAGCCGATAGCCGAGCACGAAGAGGGCCAGGATCAGGGAGATGCCCAGGAACGTCATGCACACCTGGGCCGCTCGCCGCGGGGTCTCGGCGACGAACGAGGCGCCGCAGCCCGCCAGCGGCGCCAGCATGATGATCCAGGCGAAGCTTCCCATCAGTGCTGCTCCCCCTCGGCGTCGCCGTAGGCGTCGGTGTCCAGGCTCTCGTGGCGGCGGTGCAGCAGCGCCACCAGCGCGGCACCGACCAGGCTCAGCGCCGCGCACACCACCACCGCGGCGAGCGCCACCACCTCCCCCTGCCCAGGCCCGAGGCTACCGCCGTCGATGGCCGTGAAGCCCGCGAAGGCGATGACCGGGGCGAGCAGGAGGATGGCCACGCTGACCAGGAGGCCGAACGCATCCCGCCGGCTCAGGACCCCGAAGACGCCGATGGCGAAGACGATGCCGCTCAGCAGGGCGACCTGCTCCGGCCCGATGCTCATTCGCCCCCCCCAGCCCGCGAAGCCTGGCGGCGGCGACGCGCGGCCACCCGGTCCTCGCGCCGGCGTCTCATCTTCTCCTCTCTCTCTCGCCGAGCCCTGGTCCGCTGGTGGTGCTCGGCCTCGTCGGCGCTGGTGCGTCCGATGACCACCGCCACCACGACGGCCACCGCGGCGAGCACCACGAGAAGGCCCGCGGTGACCGGAGCCTGGTGCTGGAGGACGCTGCTCAGCCCCGCCTTGACCCCCGACCCGAACCAGCCCCCCCGCGGCGAGGCGAGCACCGCCCCGTCGAGGACGACCACGGCGAGCACGGCAAGGGCAAGGCCGTAGACCCACCGGCTGACCTTCAGCGGCTGGGCCAGGGGACCGAAGCCACCCCGGCGGGCGTTCTCGACCACCGCAGCGAGGGTGGCGAGGAGAAGGACGACCTCCAGGAGGGTCAGGAGGTACTCGCCGCTCACCAGCAGGAAGATTCCGATCGAGACGGCCACCGCCGCCGCCGCGACCGCGGACGGCACGGCGCCCCGAAGGAGAACCGCGGCCGCACAGCTCAGGACCACGAGCACTCCCGCCACGTAGAAGCCGAAAACGCTCACGAGCGACCGGTACCGAGGGACTCGCGAGCGAGCGGAGGGGCGGGGCGGTTGCTGGGCCGGGACATCGCCGCGAGATTGTACCGGTGGGGGCAGCCCCCCCACGGTTCAGACGGAATCGTCCTCGTCGAGGCCACGCGGAGGCGGGGGCTTCCAGCGCTGCTCGGGCGGCACCACCCGCTCCACGAAGAGGATCAGGCTGAGCCCCAGGAGCCCGAGGATCAGCCCGGCGACGGTCACCGTATCCAGGTAGAGCGGGAGCAGGGGAACCTTGATCGAGAGGTCCCAGACGCTGGCGGGCCTGCCGGTCGACGCGACCACGTTCCGCTCGCCGATCACGCCGATCACGACCAACGCCGCCCCCACCCCGGGGAGGTGGAAGAGCGAGTTGTGGTGGCGGACCGCGAACCAGAAGCAGTAGGCGGAGACCGTGCAGGCAACCAGCACTGCGGTCGACGCCAGGACGATCTGATACCAGGGAGGACTCACCGGCCCGCCTCCTCCACGACCCCGCCGCCCACCACCTCGTCGCCCCGGTAGAGGACGACCGCCTGACCGGGGGACACCTGGTCGGCCGGCTCCACGAAGCGCACCTCCGCCGCACGGGAGGAGGCCGCGACCACCAGCGCCGCGTGGGGCCGTCCGTGAGCCCGCAGCTGCGCCTCGACCTCAGTGCCCGTTTCCGGGGGGTCACCGCTCACCCAGCGGCAGTCGCTCGCCCGGAGCCGGCCGCGCCGGAGTGCCTCGACGGGACCCACCACCACCCGGTTGAGCGCCGCGTCGAGCTCGAGGACGTACAGCGGGCTGGCGTCGGACCGGTCAGGGCGAATATCCAGCCGGCTTCGCTGCCCCACGGTGTAGAAGGGAAGGCCGCGATGCCGGCCCAGGATGCGCCCCTCCGCGTCCGTGATCGGGCCTGGTCGGAACCGCCCGGCGAGCCGCCGGCTCAACTCCGAGGTGATGTCACCGTCGACGAAGCAGAGCTCCTGGGAGTCTGGCTTGGCCGCCGAGACGAGCTCCAGACCCGCGGCCTCAGCACGGACGTCCGCCTTGCTCTCCACCCCACCGAGGGGGAAGAGCGCAGCGCCGAGCTGCGCCTGGTCGAGGCGGTGGAGCGTGTAGGCCTGGTCCTTGCCGGCCTCCCTCGCCCGGTGGAGCGTCCAGCGCTCCTCCCGCCGGCCGATGCGGGCGTAGTGCCCGGTGGCGACGTGGGTCGCGCCGATGGCGCGGGCCCGGGAGAGGAGGACGCCGAACTTGACCCGCTGATTGCAACGGACGCAGGGGTTGGGCGTCCGGCCGGCCGCGTAGTCGGCCTCGAAGCCGGCGATGACCTCGGCGGAGAACTCGTGCTCGAGGTTCCAGGTGAGGTGACGGATGCCGAGGCGGTTGGCCACCCGGCGGGCGTCCTCGACCGCGTCGACGGAGCAGCAGCCGCGGTCTCGAACCTGCTCGCGATCGCCCGGCCACAGAGCCAGGGTGATGCCGAAGGTCTCGACGCCCCGGGCCACGCAGCGGGCCGCGGCCACGCTGCTGTCGACGCCTCCGGACATGGCGACAGCGACCACGGCGCCCCGGGGCAGCAGGGCGAAGGGATCGGCCGGCACGACCGCGGGGGCGGCCTCGAGGGTGACGACGGTCATCCGTGAAAGCCTACGCGACTTGGGGCATGCCCTCCGCCTGGGGTACCGGGCGCCCGTCAGTCGACGCTGCCCCGGGGCACCACCCACTGGCCCGGCTGACCGGTGACGCCACAGATGGCGTCGAAGTCGGCGTCGTAGTGGAGCAGGACCAGGCCGGCGCGCTCGGCACAGGCGGCGATCAGCAGGTCGGGAAGGCCGGCGATGCGGTGCTGGCCCTTGAGCGCCAGCGCAAGCAGCGCCTCCTCCGCCCGGCGGAAGTCACGCTCCTCGACGGCGACGCGCTCAAACGCCGCGTCCCGGTGGCGACGGATGCGCACCGCGTCTGCATGGCTGCGCGCGCTGTAGAGGAACTCCAGCTCCACCACGCCGCAGGTCGCCACCCACCCGTCCAGGATGGCCGGCTCCAACACCTCACGCACCGCGGGCAGGTAGAGCCGGCTCAGGGCACTCGTGTCCACCAGGTACCGCGCGGTCACCGCCAGGCGCCGGCCATGACCTCGGGATTGTCGACGTCGAGACCGTCGCGCAGCACCAGCTCGTCGACGGCGGCCCGGCGCGCCGCCTGCCTGGTCACTTCCCGGAGGGCGGCGTCAACCGTGGCGGTGATGCCCTTCGTTCCCAGGACGGCCTCGGCCTGAAGGATCAGCTCGTCATCAACCGCGACTGTGGTCTTCCTCACGATGTGAGGATACCCGATCCCCCCACGTCCGGCTATCCTCCGACGACCTCAGCGGCTATCCTGCACAGCGGCCAGAACGATACGCGGACCGCTCGAGTCGGGGCGAGCCCCGCTCAGCCGCCGGCGACGGCGGGGACGATGGAGATGTCGTCACCCGCGGCGACCGCGGTCTCGAGCCCTGCGCCGAAGCGGATGTCGGAGTCGTTCACATAGATGTTGATGAACTGGCGAAGCTTGCCCTCGCCGTCGTAGAGGCGCTCCCGGAACCCGGGGTGTCGGACCTCGAGGTCGGTGAGAGCCTCGCCGACGGTGCCACCCTCGACCTCGACCTGGGAGCTGCCGGCGGTCAGCCGGCGCAGGGGGCCGGGAATTCGAACGTTCACGGACATGGGCTGGAGTATACGGGCGCCCCCCCGATGCTCGCGGTGGCTCCGCACCGCGGATCAGGGTGCGGGCGGCAGCTCCACCACCAACGGGCTCCGCGCAGCGCGGGCCGGAGCTCCCGCCATCAGGTCGTCGTAGCAGAGCTGGGACCACGACTCCATGCTCAGGTAGTGGCGGCGCATCGCCTCCAGGGTCATGATCTCGCCCTCCAGCTTGTCGGTCTCACGGACCGACACCGGACCGTATGCGGGCTCGACGAGGAAGACGAGGCCGAGATGGACCCGCCCCACCGGGGTGGAGTCCTCGTTGAGGAGGGCGACCAGGCTGGCGGTCGCCCCGGAGGGACAGACGATCTCCTCACTCCACTCGCGGATCAGCCCCCCCACGACCGGGTCGAACCGCTCACCGTCGCCGGGGTTGACGTGGCCCCCGACGCCCAGCGAGTAGAGGTTGTGCAGGCGCCGCTCGCTGGAGCGGCGGAGCCGCCGGGTCAGCAGGTAGGTGTCATCCTCGGGGTGGTGGACGATGCAGTAGGGGATGACCTGCTGCTGGGAGGGATCGTCCTCGACCAGGTGCCGCGGCCGGTACTCGCTGCACGCCCGGATGGTGCGGAGCACCCGCTCGAGCCCGCGCGTCACCAACCCGTTCCAGACAGCACCCGGGAAGATCGTCGTGCGGGGGATGCAGAGGACATCCTCCTCGGCATGGGTGTGCACGGCGCCTAGCGTGGTGGCAGGCGACGAGACGCTCATGCCCTCCTCCGTGACCTGGGCCTGCGGTCATCGCAACGGTACACCGTTGGCCTTCCCGGGGATAGCCGACAGATCGACGCCCCTCACCGCTGCCCCCGGACCGGGTTGCGGAGCACGCCGATCCCCTCGATCTCCACCTCGACGACGTCGCCGTCGCGGAGGGGACCCACGCCTGCCGGTGTCCCCGTGAACACGGCGTCGCCGGGCTCCAAGGTCATGCAGCCGCTGATGTAGGCGAGCAGCTCGCCCACACCCACGACCATCTCGCGAGTGCGGCCATGCTGGCGAACCTCGCCATTGACCCGGGTGGTGATCCCGAGGTCCGCGGGGTCGAGGGTGGCGACCTGGGGCCCGAGGGCGCAGAAGGTGTCGAACCCCTTGGCCCGCGTCCACTGCTCCTCGGCCGCCTGGATGTCCCGGGCGGTCACGTCGTTGCCGCAGGTGTAGCCCCGGACCCCCTCCAGGGCGGCCTCGGGCGAGGCGTTGCGCAGGGGCCGACCGATGATGGCGACCAATTCGCCCTCGTAGTCGACCCGGGAGAGGGCGGCGGGCAGGCGGGGCAGGACGATGGCGTCGCCATGCCCGATCACCGCCGACGGCGGCTTGAGGAAGAGGAGCGGTTCCGGGGTCAGGGTGTGGCCGAGCTCGTCCACGTGCTCGCGGTAGTTCCGCCCCACGCAGACGATCTTGCCGGGGCGTTCGAGCCCACCCATCCGCCAGCCACCTCCGCGACCTGCCACGCGAGGGAGGATTGTTCCATCCGGACGCTCGCGGACGGGGCCGCGAGAGCCGCAATGCCCGACCATTGGCGGGATGCCCGAACCCCCAGCCCCGGCCGCGCCCGCACCGCACACCGGCCGGGGCCGCCGCCGTGCCTGAGCTGCCCGAGGTCCAGGCGCTCGCCGAGAGCCTCGACCGCCGCCTCCGCGGCCGCCGGATCGCGGCGTTCACGGTGTCCTCGATCGCGGCGCTCAAGACGTACGACCCGCCCACCGCTGCCCTCGCCGGGCGGGAGGTCGCGGGCGTCCAGCGTCATGGGAAGTTCCTCGACATCGAGGCGGCCGGGGCCGGCGCGGAAGGCCCATCCCTCCACCTCGTCGCGCACCTCGGCCGGGCCGGGTGGATGCGCTGGCGGGAGAGGTCGTCCGACGCCCGGCTGGCCCAGCGCGGACCGCTGGCGGCCCGGCTGCGGTTCGACGACGGCGCCGCCCTCGACATCACCGAGATGGGCACCGAGAAGCGGCTCGCCCTCCACGTGGTCCGCGATCCCGCCGAGGTGGCCGGGGTGAGCCGGCTGGGGGTGGATGCCCTGGACCAGCGATTGGACCTGGAGCGGTTCCGGGAGCTGTTGCGGCGGCGCCCGGGCACCCTGAAGGCGGCGCTGGGCGACCAGAGCCTCATCGCGGGAGTGGGCAACGCCTACTCCGACGAGATCCTCCACGCGGCCCGCCTCTCCCCGTTCGCCCGCGGCGACCACCTCGACGATGCCGCGCTGGGCCGGCTGCTGCAGGCGTTGCGCGAGACGCTCGGCTCCGCGCTGGAGCACGCGCGCGCGCTCGACATCGACGGGCTCAAGGAGGGCAAGCGGTCGGGGATGCGCGTCCACGGCCGGACCGGGGAGCCGTGCCCCGTCTGCGGCGACACGGTGCGCGAGGTGTCGCTCGCGTCGCGCTCCTTCCAGTACTGCCCGGGGTGTCAGACCGGAGGCCGCGTCTACGCCGACCGGAGGCTCTCTCGCCTGCTGCGCTGATCCCAGACGCTGACGGGGTCCGCAGCCGTCCTGAGTGGCCGCAGACCCCGCGTCGCGCAGGATACGCCCCCGCGCGCCGGACAGCGCCGTTGATCACGCCGCGGGGTCACGCCACCCGGCGTTCCGGGCGGCGGGCTACCCTCCCGAGAGCACGGCCAGGTCCGCGAAGAAGCCCGGGTAGGAGATGGACACCGACTCCGCGCCCGCGATGTGGGTGAGACCCGGCCCCGTCGCGAGGCATCCCGCCACCGCGAACGCCATGGCCAGCCGGTGGTCGCCGGCGGCATCCACTGCGGCCGAGACCAGCCGGGTGGGCCCCTCGATGACCAGCCCGTCGGGGAGCGTGTCGCAGACCGCACCCATCCGTCTCAATCCCTCGGCCAGGTGGGCGATCCGATCGGACTCCTTGGCCCTGAGCTCGGCGGCATCGCGGATCTCCGTCACACCCTCCGCCTGGGTGGCGAGCACCGCGATCACGGGCAGCTCGTCGATGAGCCGGGGGACCAGCGCGCCGCCGATGCGGATCCCATGCAGCTGCCCGCCGAGGACCTCCAGGTCGCCGACCGGCTCCACGCCGCCGGCGGGCTCGCGCTCCAGGACGTCGACCGATGCGCCCATGGCGCGGAGCACCTCGATGACCCCGTCGCGCCCGGGATTGAGCCCCACCTCCGGACAGCGGACCCGCCAGCCCTCACGCGCCGCGGCCAGGCAGAGGAAGAAAGCGGCCGAGCTGATGTCGCCGGGGATGCGCAGGCCGAACGGCTGCAGGGCGCCGGGTGTCACCGTGACCCGGCCCTCGCCGCTGACCACGCCGATGCCGCAGAGCTCGAGGAGACGCTCAGTGTGGTCGCGGGTCGGTGCCGGCTCGAGGACCGTCGTGGGGCCATCGGCGAAGAGCCCGGCGAGCAGCACGGCCGTCTTGACCTGGGCGCTGGCCACCGGGGGTTCGAAGGTGATCGCCCGGAGGGGACGGCGTCCTTCGATGGTCATCGGAGCGGTGCCCTCGGGCCCCAGGCGGACCGCGGCCCCCATCTGCTGGAGCGGGGCGGCGATACGGCGCATCGGGCGCCGCATCAGGGATGCGTCCCCCTCCAGGCACGCGGTGATGCGATGTCCGGCGATCGCTCCGGCCAGCATCCGCATCGTGCTCCCCGAGTTGCCACAGTCGAGCCGGTCGCTCGGGGCGCTCAGGGCGAGGTCCGGTCCATTGCCCTCGACCATGGCGCGACCGTCGTCGTGGATCCGGACGAAGACGCCGCAGCCCTCCAGGCACGACGCCGTGTGGGCAACGTCCTCGCCCGGAGCCAGGCCGCCGAGGTAGGTGCGGCCACGCGCCAGCGCCCCGAGGATGAGGGCGCGGTGGCTGATGCTCTTGTCACCGGGCACCCTCACCTCCCCGTCCAGCCGGAAGATCGGCGCCAGGTTGATGGGGGGGCTCATCGGAGAGCAGCCGGAGAGGACATCGGGGCGCTCATCCGACCGCGCCCACCCCGCGGAGCCCGCGGATGAAGCGCTCCGCGGTCGCTCCCGGGTCGCCGCCACCCCTGCCGATGGCGTCGAGCAGCGCCGAAGCGACCACCACCGCCTCGCAGTGACCGGCGAGCGCCTCCACGTGCTCGGGACGGGAGATGCCGAAGCCGAGAGCCCGAGGCAGCGCGGTCACGGAGCGCACCCGCTCCAGCAGGTCGAGGGCGGCGGGACTCACGCTCTCGCGAGCGCCGGTGGTGCCGATCACGCCGACGCAGTAGACGAAGCCGGCCGCGGTGGCGGCGACCCTCGCGACCCGGGAGGTAGGCGTGGTGGGGGCCACCAGGGGGATGTGGGCCAGCCCGTGGGCCCCGAGCGACGCGGCCAGGCCGGCCGCCTCCTCGATCGGCAGGTCGGGGACGATCACCCCGTCGATCCCGGCCGCCGCGCAGGCGGTGGCGAAGGCCTCGACACCCATGGCGAGCACCGGGTTGATGTAGGTCATGGCCGCGACCGGGACGGTCAGGCCGGCCGCCCGCGCCTCGCTCACCTGGGCGATCGCGCGAGCCGGTGTCATCCCCTGCTCCAGGGCTCGCCAGCCGGCGCTCTGGATGGTGGGACCGTCCGCCAGCGGGTCGCTGAACGGGATGCCCACCTCGGCGGCCAGGCTGCCCGCCCGCTGATAGGCGAGCAGGAGCGGAGCGGTGTCGCCGGGCCCGGGAGAGCCGGCCATGACGTACGGGATGATCCCCGGCCTCCCGGCTGCGCCCCGCGCCGCGAAGGCGGCCTCGAACCTGCCCGGCGCGGCGCTCACGAAGCCCCCTCCCCCGTGCCGCCCACGGCCCGGACCGTGTCGATGTCCTTGTCCCCCCGGCCGCTCAGGCAGACCAGCACCCGGTGGCCCGGACCGAGCTCGCGGGCCCGCCGCTCGGCGACCGCCAGGGCGTGGCTGGACTCCAGTGCCGGGATGATCCCCTCCATCCGGCAGAGGCGGTGGAAGGCGCGCAGCGCCTCGCCGTCGGTGCAGGCCACGTAGCGGGCGCGCTCGGCGTCGCGCAGAGCGGAGTGCTCGGGACCCACCCCGGGGTAATCGAGCCCCGCCGAGATCGAGTGGGTCTCGATGACCTGACCGTGGGCATCCTGGAGGAGGTAGCTGTAGGCGCCATGGAGGACGCCCGGCCTGCCCGCCTCCAGCGATGCCGCGTGCTCACCGGTCTCGATGCCGCGACCGGCGGCCTCGACCCCGAGCAGCTCCACCTCCTCGTCGTCGAGGAACGCGGTGAAGATGCCGATGGCGTTGCTGCCCCCGCCCACGCAGGCGACCACCGAGTCGGGGAGCGCCCCCCAGCGCTCCAGCGCCTGCCGGCGGGCCTCGTCGCCGATGACCCGCTGGAACCGCTTGACCAGGGTGGGATAGGGGTGGGGACCGACCACCGACCCGATCACGTAATGAGTGTTCTGGACATTGGTGACCCAATCTCGGATGGCCTCGTTGGTGGCGTCCTTGAGGGTCCTGGATCCGCTGTCGACCGGCCTCACCTCGGCCCCGAGCAGGCCCATCTTGTAGACATTCACCGCCTGGCGGTGGGTGTCCTCGCGACCCATGTAGACGACGCACTCGAGGCCAAAGCAGGCGCACACGGTCGCGGTGGCGACGCCGTGCTGCCCGGCCCCGGTCTCGGCGATGATCCGGGTCTTGCCCATCCGCCGGGCGAGCAGCACCTGGCCGAGCGCGTTGTTGAGCTTGTGGGCGCCGGTGTGGACGAGGTCCTCACGCTTGAGCCAGATCTGGGCGCCCCCACCGGCCTCGGTCAGCCGGCGGGCCAGCGTCAGCGGGGTGGGACGCCCGGCGTAGTCGTGGAGCCAGCCGTCGAGCTCGGCGACGAAGACGGGATCGGCGAGGGCGGCGTTCATCGCCGCCTCCAGCTCCTCCAGCGCGGGGACGAGGGTTTCGGGTACGAAGGCGCCGCCGTAGACGCCGAACCGTCCGGCGGTGGTCATCGTGTGCCTCCCTGGGGGCCGGCCGCATAGACTGCCAGCTTCCGGCACGCCTCGATGGTGGCGAATGCCTCCCGAGCCGCGACCACGAAGTCTCGCACTCGGCCCGGGTCCTTGACGCCCGGGCTCGACTCCAGGGCGCTGCTCGCGTCGACCCCGTGGGGACGGACCCGCTCGATGGCCGCCGCGACGGTGTCGGGGGTCAGGCCACCGGCCAGGATGATCGGGCGGTGGGCGGCCACCTCCGCCGCGGTCTCGAGGTCGATCGGAACACCCGTCCCGCCGGGGAGCGCTCCGCCTCTCCGCGGCGGGCTGTCGAGCAGCAGCAGGCAGTCCGGCCACCAGTCGGTGGTGAAGGCGTCGCCCGGGCCGGCGGGGTTGACCCCGCGGATCACGGTGACGTCGAGATCGACCACCACCCCCGGGTCCACCCGGCCGTGGAGCTGCACGGCGTCCAGCCGGTGGCGCCGGGTCAGCTCCCGGCATCGCTCGGCGGACGGCTCGACCATCACGCCGACCAGGTCGGCGCGTCCGGCCAGCGCCCGCCGGACCGCCTCCACCTCGGCGTCGCCCGCATACCGCGGGCTGCGGGGCTCGAGGACGACCCCCACCCAGTCGGCACCGGCATCGACGGCGCACTCGGCGATCGCCGCGCTGCGCACGCCGCAGACCTTGACGATCACCGCACCACTCCGGCCGCGGCGGCGGCGGCGACCACCATCTCGGCGCAGAGGGCACCAGGGTTGCGGTGGCGCATCAGCGCCTCCCCGACCAGCACCGCGTCGGCCCCCTCCCCCACCAGGCGGGCGACGTCGGCGGCGCCGCGCACCCCGGACTCGGCGATGCACACCACGGGCTCGGGGAGCAGCCGGCGCAGCCGGGAGAACGTGGCCAGGTCGGTCCGCAGGGTGCGCAGGTCGCGGTTGTTGATGCCCACACAGACCGCGCCCGCGGCCACGGCGCGCTCCAGCTGGGCCTCGTCGTGGATCTCGACCAGCGCGTGGGCACCGGCCCGCCGCGCCGCCTCCATGCACTCCTCCAGGGAGCCCCCTTCGAGCACGGCGACGATGAGCAGGACCCAGTCGGCGCCGAGGACGCGGGACTCCGCGATCTGCACCGGATCCACCGTGAAGTCCTTGCGCAGCACCGGCACCGAGACGGCGGCGCGCACCGCCTCCAGGTCGGCCGGGGAGCCGCCGAAGTCGGGACCGTCGGTGAGCACCGAGATCGCGGCGGCTCCGGCCCCCGCATATGCGGCAGCGACCGCCGCGACGTCCAGGTCCGCACGCAACGCACCGCCACTCGGCGAGCGGCGCTTCAGCTCAGCGATGACCCGACCGCCGCGGAGCGCCTCGATGCCGGGGGCGGGCGGGAGGTGCTCGGCCTTGGCCCAGATGGCACCGCGACCGCAGTTGATCTCCTCGACCTCGCGCCGCTTGCGCTCCACGATGGGTCCGAGCGCTCCGAGGTCTGTGGTCATGCGGGCGCCACGCTGTCGGAGACGGGGGTGGGGCACGTCGTCGAAGGTGGGGCTTGCGCAGGCGGCAGCGCAATGCCGCCGAGCACGAGGCGCGGACAGCGGAGCTGTCCGACGCCGGTCCCCCCGGAGACGATGTGTCCCATCCCCGTCGCCCCCCCTAAGACGATGTGCCCCGTCGCCGTCACCCCCCCTGCGAGGGCGTGCCCCATCGGCCTCATCGCCGCGCTCCAAGGGGCGCCGACGTCATCTCCAGGAAGTTCTCCAGGATGCGGTAGCCCGCGATGGTGCCGATGGACTCGGGGTGGAACTGGACCCCCACCACCGGGTGCTCGCGGTGGCGGAGCGCCATGATCACGCCGTCCTCGGTCCAGGCGGTCACCTCCAGGGACGCCGGCAGGGTCGAGGGCTCGACCACCAGCGAGTGATATCGGGTCGCCGCGAAGGGGTCGGGCACCCCGGCGAAGAGGCCCGCGCCGTCGTGGTGAACCTGGCTCAGCTTGCCGTGCATGATCGACGGCGCCCGCACCACGCGGCCACCGTAGGCCTCGCCGAGCGCCTGGTGCCCGAGGCAGACCCCGAGAATGGGGATGGCCGCCCCGAGGGTGCGGATCAGCTCCTCCGAGATCCCCGCCTCGGCGGGTGTCTTCGGGCCCGGCGAGACCACCACCGCAGCCGGCCCGCGCTCGCCGATGGCGGCCACCGTGGTGGTGTCGTTGCGCACCACCACGCAGCGGGCCCCCAGCTCGCCGAGCCGCTGGACCAGGTTGAAGGTGAAGGAATCGTAGTTGTCGACAACGACGACTGAATCTCCAAGATCCCGCTCGGGCAGGAGGAACTCCTCGTTCACGACCGGCGGCCCTCCGCCCCGCTGACCGCCGGACGCACCGCCTCGGCGGCCCGGACCAGGGCGCGCAGCTTATTGTCGATCTCCAGCGCCTCCTCGGCGGGGTTGGAGTCGGCGACGATGCCGGCGGCGGCCTGGAGGTGGAGCCGGCCCTGGCACACCACCGCGGTGCGCAGCGCGATCGCCGTGTCCAGACTGCCCCGGAAGTCCAGGTAGCCCACCGCCCCGGCGTAGACACCGCGGACCTCCGGTTCCAGCTCGGCGATGATCTCCATGGCCCTCACCTTGGGAGCGCCGGTCACCGTGCCGGCCGGGAAGCAGGCGCGCAGCGCGTCGACCGCCGAGAGCCCGGAGCGGAGCTTCCCCTGGATCGAGGTCTCCAGGTGCATCACGTTCGCGTACCGGCACACCGCGCCGTAGTCGTCGACCTCGACGCTGCCGATCTCGCAGACCCTGCCGACGTCGTTGCGCCCGAGGTCGACCAGCATCAGGTGCTCGGCCTGCTCCTTGGTGCTCTCCTCCAGCTCCCGCTCCATGGCGGCGTCCTCCGCCGGGGTCCGCCCGCGCCTGCGGGTGCCCGCGATCGGGTGGTAGTCGACACGCCCTTCGGCGGAGACGCGGACCAGCATCTCGGGCGAGGTGCCGACCAGCGCGCAGTCGTCGGTGCGGAGATAGAACATGTATGGGCTCGGGTTCGCCTCCCGCAGCGCAGCGTAGAGGGTGATCGGCGAGACCTCGAACTCCAGGCTGAAGCGTCGCGAGATCTGCACCTGGAAGATGTCACCTGCGGCGATGTACTCCAGGCACCGCTCCACCGCGGCGACGAACGCGTCGCGGCTCACGTTGGCCGCGCTGTCGGCGAGAGGCGAGGACGCGGAGGGCGCGACCGCCACGGCGGGCGCCACCGCGGCCGCCAGGCTCGCGGCCATCGCATCCAACCGGCGCACCCCCCGGGCGTGGGCCGCAGCCAGGTCGGAGTCCGTGGGGATGTGGGTGATGAGGTGGACCAGTCCCTTCTCCCGGTCGAGGACGCTGCAGGAGAGGCACCGACCCCACCAGGCGTCCGGGAGGTCGAGCGGGTCACTCGCGGGCCGGGTGACCTTCTCGAAGCTGGTCACCGCCTCATAGGAGAGGTGCCCGACCGAACCGCCGGTGAAGGGCACGTCGAGGTCGTCGGGGAGCGCGACCCGCGGGCCGGTGGTGAACTCCTGGAGGGCTCGGAGCGGGTCGGGGCACGGTATCGGGGCGGCCGGCTCCCCCTCGCCGAGGCGGGTGAGGCGCCCGCGGCGAACGCGGAAACGCTCGGGCCCGGCCAGGCCCGCGAAGGTGAAGCGGGCAAACTCCCCCTCCCCGGTGGCCGACTCGAAGAGGAAGGCTCCGGTACGATCCCCCACGGCGGCCAGAAGCCGCGGCCCGGTCATCTCGCGGCCCGGGATGGTCCGCACCAGAGCGACCAGCTCGTGTTCCCGCGCCAGACGTCGGGTCTCGTCGAGGCCCGGACGGACGTCGGATTGCGATCCCTCGCTCAGCTCGGCACCGCCGCGGGCGAGCGGGACCGCTCCGGATTGGTCCCGGCCAGAAAGTTGCCGATCCGCTGGATGGCCTTCTCCAGATTGGCAACGCTGTTGGCGTAACTGAGCCGCAGGTATCCCCGGCCGTACGCCCCGAAGGCGGTCCCGGCCAGCACGGCCACCCCCGCCTGGTCGAGGAGCGCCTGCTGCAGGGCTCGCTCATCCCAGCCGGTGCCCTCGATGTTGGGGAAGACGTAGAAGGCCCCGGCGGGCTTGTGGCAGCGGATTCCGGGAATCGCATTGAGGCCGTCGACGACGACGTCGCGGCGCTCGGTGAACTCCGCCATCATCGCCGAGACCGCGGCGTCGGATGCCGCGCCCTCGAAGGCCTCGACCGCCGCCCACTGGGTGAAGGCGGCGGCGCACGACGAGGTGTTGATCATCAGCGTGTCCATCCGCTGCGCCAGCTCGACCGGCATGGCCCCGAACCCGAGCCGCCAGCCGCACATGGCCCACGCCTTGGAGAGCCCGTCCATCAGGACGCACCTCTCCGCCATCCCGTCGATCGAGTAGAGCGAGACGTGCCGGCCGTCGTAGATGAGCCGCGAGTAGATCTCGTCGCTCACCACGAAGAGGTCGTGCTCGATGGCGACCGCGGCGATCGCCTCGCAGTCCTCCCGGGTCAGCACCCCGCCGGTGGGGTTGGCCGGGCTGTTGACGATGAGCGCCCGGGTGCGGGGAGTGACCAGCGAGCGCAGCTCCTGGACATCCAGACGGAAGTCGTTCTGCTCGCGGATCGGCACCGACACCGGGGTGGCGCCGACGAAGTTGATCAACGAGCTGTAGATGGGGTAGCCGGGATCCGGGAGCAGCACCTCGTCGCCCGGCTCGATCAGGGAGAGGAGGGCGAAATAGAGCAGGTTCTTGCTGCCGGGCACGAGCACGATCTGCTCGGCGCCGGTTGGCACCCCGCTCTGGCGGGTGACGTAACGGGCGGTGGCCTCGCGAACCTCCCAGATCCCGCTCGCCGGCGTGTAGTGGGTGGCTCCCTCCCGGAGGGCCCGGATCGCGGCCTCGCTGATGTTGGGCGGGGTGGCGAAGTCCGGCTCCCCGATCTCCATGTGGACGACGTCCCGTCCCTGCGCCTCGAGCCGCTTGGCCTGGGCCAGGGTCTCGAAGGCGGACTCGGTGCCGAGCCGCGACATCCGGTCGGCGATGCGCAACCCGCTCACGCCATCATCCTCGGAGAGGGAAGGTCACCCCGGACCGGCTGCTCCACCACGTCGACGGAGTCCACGCGCGCCGAACGGGGGCCCTCATGGAGTGATTGAATCAAGAGCTCCATCTGGGTGCGCGTCCCCTCGGACACACACTCGACGGTCCCGTCAGGCCGGTTGGCCACGGTGCAGTGGACCCCGAGCTCGGAAGCCCGGAAGAGGACGAAGGCGCGGAAGCCGACATTCTGGACGCGCCCGCTCACCGTCGCGTGGATGCGCAACTCATCCGCCATCGACCGATTATCCAAGAAGCGACGAGGCCCGAGCCCGCGGCCGGCGGGAGAACGTGCGCTTGCGAGTGCCGGACCGGGCGAACCGGGCCTGGGCGGGCCGCGATCGGTGCGCTCGGTGCGCCAGACCGGGATCGTCAGACGGCTACGGCCGCCTCCCCCTCCACCACCCGGATGTGGCTGAGCAGGTCACGGACGGTGGAGAGCTTGGTGCCGGAGAGCTCGGACATGAGGGCCAGGATGCGCCGCTGCACCGGCGCCTCGTGGTCGCGGCCGGGGAGGTACATGTTGAGCATGCGGCGGATGTAGTGGGGGTCCTCGAGCAGGGACACCACCGAGGGCTCGGTGATGGTGGTGGGGTGCTTCGGGTTGTCGTTGGTGGTGCGGATCATCCAGAGCGCCATCCGCAGGATCGCGGGGAGCACCTCCGGCTTGTTGCGCACCGCCTTGCGCAGGTACTTGGCGTAGGCGGCGCCGTGGCGCAGCTCGTCGGCCGCCAGGACTTTGAAGATCTGGCGGAGAACCGGCTCCGGGGCATTGGCGCTGAAGGCGGTGTACCAGTGGGCGAGGCGCTGCTCGCCGCAGTAGTGCATGGTCAGGGTCTCGATGGCGGGGCCCTCGTCGAAGCTGAGCCGGAGCCGGGGAAGCTCGGCCTCCTCGATCACCTCACCCACCCGTTCCAGATACTTGCGGAGCACCAGGTGGTGCTTCATCTCCTCGTAGAACCAGACCGAGATGAAGCTGCAGAAATCGATGTCGGCATAGAAGTCGCGCAGGAACATCTCCGTCGCGTAGAGCGCCGAGAGCTCGGTGAGGCAGACCTCGCGCACGTCGAAGATCCATGCGGCGGTCAGCTTGTCGGGCTCGATGGCGTCCCAGTCGATGTCGCGGCTCAGGTTCCAGCGGGCGCGTTCCAGATTCACGAAGAGGTCGTCGTATAGCACGTTTTCATGCTCCTGGTGCAGAATGGCCAAAACAACCGCCGTCAGGGCGGTTCCCCACCACGGCTTTTTGTGTGAGGTGGCTAATTTGGCCATGACATCCAAACCGCGCACCGCGGTCTTGGTCGAGTCGGCCAACCTTCCCTCCGCTGTCACCGCCCGGCTGCTCGCCGACGCCGACGCCATCGCCGGCCGGATGGCCCGGCGGATCTCCTCGGAGATCGTCTTCCCCGGCCGGCTCAACACCGTCGCCTACTTGCGCTCCATCGTCTCCGCCTGCCGCGACGCCCTGCGCGTGCTGGTCCGGCGCCTCCATGACGGGCGCGGGCCCCGGCTTGGCGATCTCGACCGGCTGGCCCAGATGGGGGCCGACCAGGCCGACCTCGAGGTCCCCCTCGACGTCCTCCTCTCCGCGTACCGGGTGGCCGCCAAGGTGGTCTGGGAGGAGGTCGTCGGCACCGTCGCCCGCGAGCACGAGATGCCCCAGACGACCCTCATCGCCCTCGCCGCCCAGGTCATCGACTATCTCGACGAGATCTCCGCGGCCGTCGGGGCCGCCTACCTCGAGCGGCGCGAGCGCCTGCTGCGGCGGCGCGACCAAGAGCGCGACCGCGTCCTGCACCGGCTCCTGGCCGGCGACGTCTCCCCCGAGCTGCGCCGCGCCGCGGCGGCCTGCGAGCTCGACCTCACCCCTCCGTACCGGGTCATCACCTGCGTCTGGCCCGGCGACCAGGACCAGCTGGCCGAACAGGTGGTGCGCCCCCTGCGTGCCCTGACGGTCTCGGCATCCGAGGACACCTGGATGCTGCTCGTCGACCCTCGCATCGATCACCTCCCGACCTGCACGGCGGCCACCGAGAGCAACCCGGGTGCCGTCTTTGGCATCGGCCCGGTGGCGGACCGGCTGGCCGACGTCGGCGACGCGTCACACCGGGCCCAGCGGGCCCTCGACGTCGGCCAGAGGCTGATGCCGGAGCGGAAGATCCACGACGACGGCGAGCTGGGTGTCTTCGCCGTCCTCGACACCGACCCGGAGGCGATGCGACGCTTCGTCGCCAGTGTCCTCGGCCCTCTGACCGCCCCGGGGGTGGACCGGCACGGCGAGCTGCACGAGACCCTGGAAGCGGTGCTGTCGACCTCCGGCCTGGGCGAGGCGGCCGCCAAGCTCGGCATTCACCGTCACACGGTCGTGTACCGCCTCCAGCGCATCCGGGAGCGCGGGCTCCCGATCGACGACCCGGCCCGGCGTCACCTGCTCTGGCTGGCCCTCAGAGCACGCCGGCTGCTGCCGGCCTGAGGGCGGGAAGCTCCTCCTCCGCGACGAAGGGGGAGTCGGGTGCGAGCAGGCGGCGAAGCCCCTGCATCCGGCGGATGAAGTGGGGATCCTCGCGGGGCGGCACCGGCGCCCTGCCGGAGCCCGCGGCTGCAGCCGCAGCCGAGGCCGGCTCGCCGGCGGTGCGCAGCGTCCAGAGGCCGAGGCGGAGCACACCGGGAAGCGCTGCCGGCTGTCTCGCGACCGCGCGGCGCAGGTAGGTGGCGTAGGCGGCGGCGTGACGCGCCTCGCCCGCGGCCAGGATGGTGAAGATCCGCCCCAGCACCGGCTCGGGGGCGATGGCGGCGAGGGCCGCGTAATGCTGCGCCAGCCGCTGCTCATCGAACAAGCGCAGGGTCAGGGCGTCGATCGCCGGCGCGTCACCGGGGCTGACCTGACGCCGGGGCAGCGTCACCTCCTCCACCGCCTCACCCAGATGCTCCAGGTACTTGCGCAGGACGAGGTGGTGCTCCATCTCCTCATAGAGCCAGACCGAGACGAAGCTGCAGAAATCGATGTCGGTGCGGAAGCCGTCGAGGAACATCTGGGTGGCGCCCAGCGCCGCGAGCTGGGTCAGGCAGACCTCGCGCACGTCGAGGATCCATTGGCGGGTGAGCTTGGCCGGCTCGATGGCGTCGAAGTCGATATCCCGGCTAAGGTTCCAGCGCGCCCGCTCCATGCTGACGAAGAGTTGGTCGTAGAGCATGTCCCGATCATCGTGGTGCAAAGCGGCCAAAGCATCCGCCGCTGAGACGAGATGGTCCCCGGGTATTTGTCTGGAATGGACAACATGGCCACCGCGAACAGTCGCGACCCGCGCCCTTGGTCGGAACGGCCAGCCCGGCTCAGCCGTCCGCGGGATGGCGCGGGACGGTCGCGCCCTGCTCCGCCTCCCGGGCGATCATGAAGAGCAGGTCGCTCAGGCGATTGAGATAGCGGAGGACCTCGGCGTTCTCCAGTAGACCGGCGCGCCGCAGGCTGACGGCGCGGCGCTCCGCTTTGCGCACCAGGGTGCGGGCCACGTCGATGGCCGCCGCGAGCGCCGTGCCGCCGGGGACGACGAAGCCGGGCGGCAGGGGCACCTTTGCCTCCAGCTCGGCGAGCTGGGCATCGAGCCCGTCGATCATGGCGGCCGTCACCGTGGCGAAGTGACGTTCGAGATGGGTTCGCTCTCCGACCCCCGTCGCCAGCTCGGCTCCGACGGTGAAGAGATCGCGCTGGATGGCGAGCAGCCGCGCCGCCCGCTCACCGTCGCCCTCCTGGGCACGGGCGACACCGAGCGCCGACACCGCCTCGTCGACGGCCCCGCATGCTTCGGCATGGGGATCGTCCTTGGCCACGCGCCCCCCGTAGAGGAGGCTCGTCTCGCCCCCGTCACCCTTGCGGGTGGCGATGCTGGTGACCCGCCGAGGCCGGTCCCGGAACTCCGTCACCGGCCTCCGACGCTCTCGGCCCTGAGCCGCCGGGCGCGCTCCTCCACCCACTTGGTGGCGGCGATGGTGGCGGTGGTCGCGTCGCCGACCGCGGTCGTGACCTGGCGGGTCAGCTGGCTGCGGACATCCCCAGCCGCGAAGATGCCGGGAACGCTCGTCTCCATGGTCTGAGGATTGGTCAGGTAGTACCCGGCCGCGTCGTGGTCGACGTGGGTGTCCACCAGCCCGGTGTTGGGCAGGAAGCCGACGAAGATGAAGACGCCCCCCACGTCGAGGCTCGACTGCTCGCCGGTGGCGACATTGCGAAGCCGCAGCCGGTTCACCTTCGAGGAGCCCTCGATGGCCTCGACCACCGTGTCGAAGAGGAACTCGACCTTGGGATTCTCCCGGGCCTCCTCCACCAAGATGGGCTGGGCGCGGAACTCGCCGCGGCGGTGGATGATGGTGACCCGGCTCGCGTAGCGGGTCAGGAAGAGGCCCTCCTCCACGGCGGCATCGCCTCCGCCCACCACCGCCAGGTGGACACCCTGGAAGAAGGCGCCGTCGCAGACGGCGCAGTACGAGACGCCCACACCGGCCAGCTCGGCCTCTCCAGGGATGCCCAGCTTGCGGGGGTTGCCCCCGGCGGTGATGATCACCGCAGGCGCGCGCAGCTCGCCCTGGTCGGTCTCCACCACCTTGGTCCCGTCCGGCTCCACCCGGATCCGCTCGACCGAGGCGGCGATCATCTCGGTGCCGAACTGGGCCGCCTGGTCGGTCATGATCTGAGCCAGGTCCGGCCCGAGGATCGACCTCACGCCCGGGTAGTCCTCGATCAGCTCGGTGTTGAGCAGCTGCCCGCCCGCGCCCATGAGCGCCCCGTCGACGACGGCGCCCTTGCCCTCCAGGAGGACGGCCCGCACCTTGTTGCGGCCCGCGTAGAGGGCGGCGGTGAGGCCCGCCGGGCCACCGCCGACGATGACGATGTCGTACTCACGCTCGGCTTGGCGATCAGCCACGGTTCAGCTCTCCGGATGCACGAGCGCTCTGGGCCGCGGGCGTCATGCGGATATGGATGGAAACGCTCGGAGCATACCCGGCCACACGGCCGACGACACTCGGGGCCCCAAGCGGCCGGCCGAGGGGGTTCATCCTAAACAGTCCACACCTTCCGAAGTGATCGTACGCGGCCCCGGAACGCCATCTGCATCCCCGTACCCCCCTTAAGGACAAAGCTGTCCTTAAGGGGGTGTCAGATGGAGTCCTGCTTCTGGCAAGGCGGTCGCCTCCCCGTGGCCTTTCCAAGAACGGACCTGGGACCGCTACTGGCAGGCCCGCCGCTGGATCAGGGGCGCCAGGGGTCCAGCTCCAGCGCGGCCACCAGAGCAGCCAGGGCCCTGGCCCGATGGCTGACCCCGTCCTTGGCCTCGGCGGTCGCCTCACCGAAGGTGATGCCGAGGTCGTCGCTCAGGAACGAGGGGTCGTAGCCGAAGCCGCCAGATCCGCTGGGGGCGACCAGGACGCCGGCGGTCTCGCCCCGTGCGGAGACCGCCTTCATCCCCGGCCGCGCCAGGGTCACGACGCAGACGTAGCGAGCCCGTCGATCGTCCGGGCAGCGGCGCTCCACCTCGGCGAGCAGGCCGTGGAGGCGGTCGACGTCGCTGGCCGCGTCGCCCATCCAGCGCGCCGAGGCCGGCCCCGGCCAGCCGCCGAGGGCAGGCACCTCGATGCCGGAGTCGTCGGCGAGGGCGGGGAGCCCGGTGGCGGAGCAGACGGTCTGCGCCTTCAGCACCGAGTTCTCGCCGTAGGTGGCGCCGGGCTCCTCCAGCTCCCCCGAGAAACCGGCACCGTCCAGGTCGACCAGCTCCCAGGGATGTCCGGCCAGAAGCCGCCGCAGCTCGGCGAGCTTGCCCGGGTTGCGGCTCGCCACCGCCACCCTCACCCGGTCTGGACCGCGGTCCCCAGTGCCTCCGCCTGAGCAGCGAAGAGCCGGGTCATGCCAACGTCGGCGAGGGCCATCAGGCGGTCGAGCTCCTGGCGGCTGAAGGGTGCGCCCTCCGCGGTCCCCTGGATCTCGATGAAGCGCCCGTCATCGGCTCCCACGCAGTTGAGATCGGTGTCGGCGGCGGAGTCCTCGAGGTAGCAGAGGTCGAGACGAGGCTCGCCACCCACGATCCCCGCCGAGACCGCGGCCACTCGGCGGCGCAGCACCTTGGACCCGATCACCTGCGCCTCCTCGAGCGCGCGGATGGCAAGGGCGAGGGCCACGTACCCGCCGGTGATCGCCGCGGTGCGCGTGCCGCCGTCCGCGATGATGACGTCGCAGTCGATGAGGATCGAGCGCTCCCCGAGCGCCTTGAAATCGACCGCGGCGCGAAGGCTGCGCCCGATGAGCCGCTGGATCTCCTGAGACCGGCCGTCGATCCGCCCCTTGCGGCCGTCCCGTTCGGTCCTCGTCTGAGTGCTGCGCGGCAGCATCGCGTACTCGGCGGTCACCCATCCCAGCCCGGCGCCCTTGCGGAAGGGGGGGACGCGCTCCTCGACGGTGGCGGAGCAGAGCACCTTGGTCAGTCCCGTCGAGATCATGCAGCTCCCCTCGGGATAGGGCAGGACGCCGACCTCGATCAGGGTGGGGCGAAGCTCGTCGGGGGCGCGGCCGTCAGGGCGCATGGCCGGGGCAGTGTACGGGACTTCAGCGCCGAAGCGGTTTGGCCAGGACGAGGATCGAGAGCTCGAAGAGCCCGACCAGCGGGAGGGCCAGGAAGAGGGGCGTGAAGGGGTCGACACCCGGGGTGACCAGCTCGGCGCCGAGGACGATGACCCCCCAGGCCCACTTGCGCCGGCGCCGGAGCCAGCCCGACGAGATGACCCCGAGGAGGCCGAGCAGGACGATGACCACGGGCAGCTCGAAGGTCACACCGAAGGCGACGATGAGCAGGGTCAGGAAGGAGAGGTACTGGTTGAGGTCGGGGAAGAAGATCGCGTTGCTGCCCACGATGCTGGTCAGCAGGTTGAGCCAGAGAGGCATCAGGAAGTAGGCGAGGCACGCGCCGGCTCCGAAGAGGAGGAGCGCGGAGGCGACGAAGGGAAGGGCGAATCGCCGCTCCACCCGCCGCAGCCCCGGAGAGACGAACGTCCAGAGCTGCCAGAGGATGACCGGCAGGGCGAGAACCAGTCCTCCGACCAGAGCGACCTCGATAGGAATGGTGATCAGCTCGGTGGGGCTGGTGATGATCGGCTTGGAGATGAGGTGGTTGTGCTTCGCCAGCAGGTTGGTGAGCGGGTATTCGAGGACCTGGAGGAGGTAGTGGTTGAAGACCGCGGCCACCACCGTGGCCGCGCCCCACGCGCAGATGGAGACGATCAGCACCCGACGGAGGTCCTGCAGGTGCTCGACCACGGTCAGCCGGCGCTCGTCCCCTTCGGCGCGCCGGGTGGCCATCCGCGGCCCCCCGCGCCGGAGTATCCCCAGGGCCACCTCAGCTCTCCCTCATCGCGAGCCGATCAACCGGGCGGCGCCAGGCGCCGGCCGCCGCCCAGCTCAGGGCCGGAGCGTGTCGTCGGGGACCGTCGCGGCGGGCCGGTCGCCCGGCATGCTCCACTGGCCGGCCTGCGACCAGCCGGCCGGCTGGCTCGCGGGTGGCGCCGTCGTGCCCGGCGCCCCGGGGTCCTGCCCGGAGACGGCGCTGCGGAACTCGCGGATCGCCCGGCCCGAGGCCGCCCCGAGCGCCGGGAGCTTGGAGATGCCCCCGAAGAGCAGGACGATCACCAGGACGATCGGTATCAGGTAGAAGAGACGATCCATGTGCCGTACCCCTCAGTCGTGCAGCGCGGGTGAGGAAGCACCCGGCTGAGGGTCAGTCTAACACCGGGTCCTTCGGCCCCCACCATCTGGGGTCAGAGGTCCTGACTGTGGCACCCGCGACACTGGAGGAGAGGGTGCCCTGCACCCTCTCCGGGCCCCATGCAGGTGCGCCCTCAGCACTCCCCGGCGAGGCCGCCGCCGCGGATGGCACCGGCAAAGGCCGAGACCGCCCGGTCGATGTCGGCGGCCTCGTGGGCGGTGCTCAGGAAGGCTGTCTCGAACTGGGACGGTGGCCAGAGCACGCCGGCATCCCGCCAGGCGCGATGGACCCGGGCGAAGGCCCCGAGGTCGCTGCGCCGGGCGTCGTCATAGCCGTCGACCCGCTCCACCCCGAGGAAGACGGTCAGCATGCTGCCCACCCGATTGACCGCGCAGGGGACCGCCGCGGCCACGGCGGCGGTGCGCAGGCCATCGCCCAGCCGGCCGCCGAGGGCCTCCAGCCGGGTGTAAGCGTCGCCGGTGCGGAGCCGGTCGAGGACCGCGATCCCCGCCGCCATGGCGAGGGGGTTGCCCGAGAGCGTCCCGGCCTGGTAGACCGGGCCGAGCGGTGCGACCCGCTCCATCAGCGCCCGGGCTCCCCCATAGGCGCCGACCGGAAGGCCACCCCCGATCACCTTGCCGAGGCAGGTCAGGTCGGGCTCGACGGCGTAGAGGAGCTGGGCGCCGCCATAGGCCACCCGGAACCCGGTCATCACCTCGTCGAAGACGAGCAGGGCGCCCCACTCGCGGGTCAGGCGGCGCAGCTCCTCGAGGTAACCGGGCAGCGGCGGGACGCAGCCCATGTTGCCCGCCACCGGCTCGACGATCACGGCGGCGATCCGCTCGCCATGGGCTGTGAAGGCCTCGATGACGGCGCCTGCCGAGTTGTAGGGAAGCACCAGGGTGTCGGCCACCGCGCCGGCCGGCACCCCGGCGGACCCGGGAAGCGCCAGGGTCGCCACCCCGCTCCCCGCCTCGGCGAGCAGCGCGTCGGCATGGCCGTGGTACCCGCCCGCGAACTTGACCACCAGGTCGCGGCCGGTCGCAGCCCGCGCCAGACGGAGCGCGGACATGGTGGCCTCGGTCCCGGAGTTGACGAAGCGGACCATCTCCACGCTCGGGAGGGCGGTGCAGATCCGTTCCGCCAGCTCGACCTCGAGCTCGGCGGTGTGGCCGTAGGCGACGCCTCGGTCCAATTGACGGTGCAGCGCCTCGACCACCTCGCGTGGGTTGTGGCCGAGGATGTGCGGACCGTAGGCGAGCACGAAGTCGACGTACCGCCCGCCGTCGGCGTCAAGGAGGTGGGCCCCCTCCGCCGACGCGATCACCGGGGGCTCGCCGCCCACCGCCGCGTAGGAGCGGACCGGGCTGGAGACCCCTCCCGGCATCACCCGGGCAGCACGCTCGCGGAGCCGGGCCGAGGCGGGATCGCTCATCCGGTCAGCCTGTCTGCTCGGCGACGGTGACCGTCTCCATCACGTCGCCCTGGACGATGCTGTTGGCCACGCTCTGCCCGCTCACGACCTGGCCGAAGAGGTTGTAGCTGAGGGCCAGGTCCGCGGTGTCGTCGGCGGTGCAGATGAAGAACTGTGAACCGTTCGAGTTCGGCCCGCTGTTGGCCATGGCCACAGCCCCCTCGACGTACTTCTCATGCACCGGCTCGTCGTCGAACGTGTAACCGGGGCCGCCCTTGCCGCAGGAGCCGCTGGGCGTGGCCGGCGCCGACGGCACGTTGCCGATGCAGTCGGGGTCGCCGCCCTGGAGGACGGCGATGCCATCGGCGGCGATGGTGGTCACCCGGTGGAAGGGGATGCCGTTGTAGAACCCATTGCGGGCGAGGGTCACGAAGTTGTTGACCGTCTCCGGCGCCAGGTCGGGCTGGAGGCAGAGGACGATGCTGCCCTTGGCGGTCACGATGGTCGCCTCGTAGAGCTCGCTCGTGTCGATGGTCATCGCCGGTTCCGCAGAGTAGTCGTGGATGTTGGAGGGCGCGTTGAGCGCCGCGAGAGCGGGACCGAAGGTGGCCGTCGAGCAGTCGGCGTAGGCGATGATGGCCGGCGTCGGGGTTGCGCTCGGGGTGGCGGTGGGGGTCGCGGTCGCAGTGGGTGTCGGGGTCGGCGCCGCGCCGGTCGGTGTGCTGCTATCGGCCTGGTCGAGCGCCACCGCTCCGGCGACGGCGGCGGCCACGAGGGTCACCGTCGCGGCGATGATGAACGGAAGTCGGCGCGGGGTGGTGGGGGGCTTCATCCTGGTCCTCGGTCACTCCTCACGAAGCCACCGCGCTGCCTGGAGCGCGTGGTAGCTGATGATGATGTCCGCGCCGGCGCGGTGGATGGCGGTGAGGGCCTCGAGGGCCGCGGCTCGCTCATCGAAGGCGCCGGCTCGTGCAGCGTGGGCGATCATCGCGTACTCGCCACTCACGCTGTAGGCGGCGAGGGGGACGTCGACGGCCGCCCGCACCCGTCCGATCACGTCGAGGCAGGTCAGAGCCGGCTTGACCATCACCATGTCGGCCCCCTCGGCGACGTCAAGTCGCGCCTCGCGCACCGCCTCCCGGGAGTTGCCCACGTCCATCTGGTAGCCACGCCGGTCGCCGCTCCGCGGAGCGCAGTCCGCCGCATCGCGGAAGGGCCCGTACATCACCGACGCGTACTTGGCGCTGTAGGCGAGGATCGAGGTCTCGGCGAACCCCTCGGCGTCGAGGGCGGCCCGGATCGCCGCGACCTGGCCGTCCATCATCCCGCTCGGGGCGATGACGTCGGCCCCGGCTCTGGCCTGGGAAACAGCCGCCTTCGCGTAGAGCAGGAGGGTGGCGTCGTTGTCCACCGACCCGTCCTCGCGGAGCACCCCGCAGTGCCCGTGGTCGGTGTACTCGTCGAGGCAGCAGTCGGCGATGAGGACGCAGTCGTCTCCGAAGCGGCTCCGGAGCGATCGCAGGGCGGACTGGACGATCCCCTCGCCGTTCCACGCCTCCGAGCCGACCGCGTCCTTGCGCTCCGGGACCCCGAAGAGGAGCGCCGCGCCCACTCCGACCGCCAGCGCCTGCTCCACGGCGGATCCGATGCTGTCGACCGTCTCCTGCCGGTGTCCGGGGAGGCTCGGGAGGGCGACCGGAGCCGTGATGCCCTCGCGCACGAAGAGCGGGAGGACCAGCGAGGAGACGCTCAGCCGGGTCTCGCGGGAGAGCCGGCGCAGGGCCGGGGTGCGCCGCAGGCGCCGGGGTCGCTCCGCAGGGAAGGGCATGGCCGCCCCAGGTTACTCACCCGCGGAGGGCGCCCGCCACGGCCGCGGCCACCCCCTCGGCGTCGCCGCGGGTCGCGACCACCGCCGTGAGCCCGTGGCGCCCCAGCGCGGCCGCCGTGGTGCTGCCGACGCAGACCACGCTCAGACCGCAGAGGGCACCCGCCCCGACGGCGTCGATCACGGCCTCGACCGCGCTGGGACTGAGGAGCGTCACCGCATCGACGCGCTCCGCGAGGACCGGGATCAGAAGGCGGCGCAGCCCGGCCACCGGGACCGTCCGGTAGCAGACGGTAACCGCGACCGCGGCTCCCGCCTGGCGCAGCCGATCGCCCAGCTCGACCCGGGCGGCCTCTCCCTGGGGGAGCCAGATGGCACCGTCGCCGGCCCCCGCCCCGATGAGCCGGTCGGCCAGGGCTCCGGCGCCCGTTCCCGGCGCCACCAGCTCGACGTTGACCCCGATGTCGCGCAGGGCTCGGGCCGTCGGCTCCCCCACCGCTGCGACGCGGATGCCGGCGAGATCCTCGGGCAGGCTGAGAGCGCGGAGCGACTCCGCCGCATTGGAGCTGGTCACCGCCATCCATCGGGGTGGGCGATGCCCGCGCAGGGATCGGGCCGCGTCCCGCAGCTCGTCCGGCGAGGCGACCGGCTGGATGGTGATGGCGGGGACCTCGATCACCGTGGCTCCCAGCTGGCGCAGCTCCTGGGTGAGCTGCGCGGCCTGGTCTGCGGCCCGGGTGACCAGCACCCGGCGGCCGGTGAGGGGGCGGCTCGGCGTCGCGGTCATCGCAGCCTCGCGGCGACCCGCTCCCCGAGCTCCTCCGGAGCGGCGGCATCGCCCGCCAGCTCGACCCGGCGGAGCGCTCCACCGATATCCAGGGCGGCGGTGAGGACAAGCCGCCCGTCCTCGATGCGCGCCCACGCGCCGAGCGGCAGCAGGCAACCCCCGCCGAGGGCGGAGAGCACGGCGCGTTCGGCGGCGGCGGCCACCCGCGTCGGCGGATGGTCCACCGGGAGGCAGGCGGCGGCCGCGTCTCCTCCGCTACGGGTCTCGATGGCGATCGCACCCTGGCAGGGGGCGGGGACGAAGATCCGTGCGTCGAGCCGCTCACTGATGCGCCCGCCCGCACCGATGCGATCGAGACCGGCGCAGGCGAGGATCAGACCATCGACCACCCCGTCCTCGAGCCTGCGCAGCCGGGTGTCCACGTTGCCGCGGAGCGGCACAACCATCAGCTCGGGGTGCAGCACCTTGAGGAAGGCGGCCCGCCGTGCGCTGCTCGTGCCGATGGAGGAGCCGCTCTCGAGCGTCCCCAGACCCCGTCCATCGCGGGTGACCAGGGCGTCGCGGCAGTCCGCCCGTTCCAGGAAGGCGGCCACCCCCAGGCCGGCGGCGAGGTTGCCCGGCAGATCCTTGGCAGAGTGGACCGCGGCGTCGGCGCGGCCCTCGGAGATTGCCAGCTCGAGCGCCGCGCTGAACCACCCCTCGCCCTCCAGCCCCTCCACCGGGGTGCCCGGCCGCTCGTCGCCCTGGGTCCGGATGACGACCGTCTGGAGGGCTTCGACCCCCGCGGCACGGAGCGTCTCAGCCGCCAGGGCGGCCTGCGCCAGGGCCAGGCGGCTGCCGCGGGTGGCGAGCCGGAGCGCCCCAGACGTCACCGTTGCCCGGCGGCGGGCTCGTCGAGGCCGAAGGCCTCGCGGAGCGTCAGCACCACCCCGGGATCCTCGGCGGCTGCCCGCAGGTGGGTGATGGGAGAGTGGAGGAGCTTGCGGACCAGGCTCCTGCTCAGCTTGTCGATCCGTTCCGCCAGCTCGGCATCGCCGGCCGGAAGGCGGGCCAGCGTCCGCTCCACCTCGAGGCGGCGGATCGTCTCAGCACGAGCCAGCAGGGCCCGGATGGTGGGATCGGAAGCGTCGCGTTGGCTGAGCACCTCGAGGGTCCGCTCGACCTCCTCGCTCACCAGCGCCTCGGCGGCGGCGATCGCCGCCCGGTGGTCGTGCACGCCGTCACCGACCCGGCGCCCGAGCTCGTCGATGTCGATCAGGGTCACCCCCGGGACCTCGGCCACATCGGGAGCGATGTCCCGGGGCACGGCCATATCGATCAGGCAGAGAGGGCGGCCACCCCGCTCCACCTGGACCGCGACGCAGAGGGCCCGGTCGACCACCGGCTGGGCGCTGGTGGTGGCGGTGACCACCAGGTCGCACGCGACCATCGCCTCCCGCAACTCGTCGGCACCCACCACGGTGGCCCCCAGCTCGGTCGCCAGGGCGAGCGCGGACTCCCCGCCCCGCGAGCTGACCCGGAGCCGGGCGCCCTGACGCTGGAGGCGCCGGGCGGCCAGAGCGTTCATCTTGCCCGCACCGATGAGGAGGGCGGTGCGACCCTCCAGCCCCCCCAGCACCTGGGCGGCGACCGCCATGCCCGCCTCGCTGATGCTGCCGGCGCTCCGGCCGATCCCGGTGCGGGTGCGCGCCAGCTTGGCCGCGCCGATGGCCCGCCGGAAGACGAAGTCGAGCTGCGCGTCGAGGCTGCCCGTCTCCAGGGCGAGGCGGTGCGCGGACTTGACCTGGCCGAGGACCTGGGTCTCCCCCACCACCATCGAGTCGAGGCCGGCGGCCACCCGGAAGAGGTGCACGACCGCCGCGCCGCCGCGAAAGACGGTGACGTGGCCCGGCACCGGGGGGTCCGTGGCGGGATCGAGGTACCGGCGCAGCCGGGGGACGACCTCCTCCGGGTCCGATCCCTCGTGGACGCTGATGTAGTACTCGGTCCGGTTGCAGGTCGAGAGCGCGGCGGCGGCGCTCAGGCCCGCGTGGCCGAGCAGGAATCGGAGGTGATGGCGAGCCTCGGAGTCCGAGAGGGCGGCACGCTCCCGCACCTCCACGGGGGCCGTTCGGAAGCTGATCCCGGCGGCGATCAGAGGCATCGCTCCCGAGTATAGGTACGGTCCGGCAGCGCACAGCCCGCCCGAGCGCCTTGGCGCGACTGCGCCCAGACAGCCGCCCGGCCCCCGTGGGACCCCGAAGCGGCTAGGATGACCCCAGATTCGCTCATGTCCCTCACTGATCCACTGCCGGCGCCGTCGGCGCCCGATTCCTTCCAGGGGGGATCCGAGCCACCCTCCCGCGAGGGACCCGAACCGGTGTCTCCGATCGCCGCGCCACGGGGGCGCGGCGGAGCCGACTCCAACGTCCAGGGACGCCGCCATTACGGCAGGCGGCGCGGTTCGGTCCCGATCGGCGACACCTTCGTGCCCCGACTGGGCCCGGTCACGGACGAGCCCTTCGCGGCCATCGACGATCCGGCTGAGCCAGTGCTCACCCGCCCAGGGCCGGAGACACCGATCGACGCGCTCCGCTTCGTGGCCGTGGACTGCGAGACCACCGGCCAGTCGCCCCACCGGATGGTCGAGCTGGGCGCCGTGGCATTCACCCTGACCGGGCACGTGATGTCCTTCGAGACCCTGGTGCACAGCAATGACCGCATCAATCCCTTTGCCCGGCGCATCCACGGCATCTCCAGCGAGACCCTCGGGGGCGCGCCCCCGGTGCGACCCGTCCTGGAGCGCTTTCAGCGCTTCTGCCGCGGGGCGGTGCTGGTCGAGCACAGCGCCGATGCCTTCGACAGCCGGCTGATCGCGGCGACCCTGGGCGAGAGCCTCGACGCGGACAACCTCGACACCTCACGTCTCGCCGCCAAGCTGTTCGACCTCCGTGACACGATCGGTCTCGAACGGCTCTGCGTGGAGCTGTCGGTCCCTCACCGCCGCCCGCATCACGCGCTGGCCGACGCGGAAGCGACCTGGGGCTGCTTTCTGGAGCTGATCCGGCGCGGGCGTGAGGCCTTCGGTTGGAGGACGCTCGGGGATCTCCTTGCCGACGGCCAGCCCCCACCACCACGTTGGGTGGATGGCGAAGCGGGTGCCCAGCACAGGGGCGACCCGGCGCGCCGACGCCGCGGCGGCCGGCGGCACCGTCGCGTCGGACCCGCCGGCCCCAGCGCCGGCGACGGCGGCGACGGCGGCGACGCCGGCGACCCCGGCACCACCTGATCTGGAGGCGTCCATGCCCACCCCGATGACGGACAACCCCATCGTCCACCCGTTCTTCGCGCAGAGGCCACCGTTCGACTGGGCTCTCCCCGCCAGGGCCCTCGCGCGGGTGCTGATGATCATCGGGACCCTGGCCGCCCTCGTCTCCCTCCTCTTCGTCACCGGCGTGGCGGGCCTCTGCAGCAACCTCAGCCTGTGCAGCTTCCCGACCGTCGACGTGCTGGGCACCGCGATGATGATGGTCGGCTGGGTGGTGGCCACGGCCGGCTTTGCGCTGATGTTTCTGCTCCACCCGCATGGGAGGGCCTGGGCGGTGTACGGGCTGATGCTCGCCGCCCTCGGTGACGTCCTCTCCTTCGTGGGGGACGTCATCTTCGTGGGCGCCAACCCGCTCTACTACGCGCTCGGCAAGGGCGCCATCGTCATCTTCATCTTCTGGCTGGTCATCTGCGCCGTCTTCTACTACCTGGTGGTGACCAGCCGCCCCGAGGCACCGCCGCCCGCTCCGTAGGGGCGGCTCGCTCAGACGCTCAGGTCGGCGACGAGCGGGAAGTGGTCCGAGGCGGTCGCCGTCTCGCGCTGGGCACGCCCACGTCCGACGACGACGTCGCACGCGACCAGCCGGGGGAGCGCCTCCGGGCTCGCGAAGACATAGTCGATGCGCGCCGCCGGCATCCAGGTCGCACAGGTGTAGCCGTGGGCACGGGGGTGGAGATGACGGAAGCAGTCGGTGTACCCCGCCTCCAGCATGCGGGGCACCGCCCAGCGCTCGATCGCCCGGCCGAGCAGGCGATCCAGCCCGCGCCGCTCCGGCATGAGCGCGGTGAGCGGTCCGACCACCCAGGGCAGCACCGGCACGCCACCCTGGAGATGCGGGTCGATGCCGTGCTCCAGCCACAGCGCCTCGGTCGACTCCCCCTCGGCCCCGGCGGGCGGGCCCATCCAGCCGCCGCCCTGGCGGACGAGCAGCCCGGCCTTGCGCAGCGCATTCATGCGCCGGAAGAAGGCGGTCGCCTCGAGGTGGTCGCCGGGAGAGAGCGAGTTGAAGTCGCCCACGACCAGGTGGGGCATCGGCGGCTCTCTCCGGATGTCGGCAAGAACGTGCTCCAGCTCCTCCATCCGCCGCGTCTCTCCCTTTGCCCGCTCCCCGAAGCGGGCGGCCAGGTGGACGACATGGAGACGCAAAGGGTCACCGCGACCGGGTGCCACGGTCACCTCGAGATGGCTGCGGAGCATCCCGGCGTGGCGGCGGTTGCGGTGGCTGGCGATCGGCAGCCGGGTCAGCACCGCCAACCCCAGCGGACCACCATCGCTCGGCGATCCGGAGACCGCGGTCATGCCGAGCTGGCCGGCCAGCCTCGCGACCATGCCGTTGTCCTGCACCTCCTGGAGGGCGATGAGGTCGGCTCCGCTGCGCGCCAGCACGCCGGTGATCCGCTCCTCGCGGCGCTCGCCCCCGAGCAGGATGTTGTAGGTGAGAACGCGGAGCGTCGACCCCGCTCCCGTCTCAGGCGGCATGCGCACGCTGCCCAACCTCCCGGGCGCGAGCCCTAGACTTGCCACCGATGCGGGACCGCGACAGTGCCGGGGCTCCCGCTCGGCTGGCCCTGACGACGGAGCTGCTGCTCCTCGACGGCCTCGCCCAGGCCGGGCGAATCGCGGCGCTGGTGCTCGCCGCGGCCGTGGCCGCCGGTTGGGGGTTCGCCGCCCTCGCCCTCCACCAGCAGGCGCTCAGCGCCCGCGCCGGCGGGGCCTCGCTCAGCCCGCTTGCGGCACTGTTCGCGGACGCATCGTCCCCGCTCACCGTCTGGCCTGGGTGGCTGGCAGCCGCGATCCTCGGGGGGAGCGCGGCACGGATCCGGAGGGGGCCGGTGGAGCCGCCTGCCGGCCGCAGCACCGCGGGGGAGCTGAGCGCGGCGGAGATCCGTTCGGGGCTGCGCCGGGAGTACGTGGGCGCCAGATTGATCCTGATCGTGGTCAGCGAGCTGACGCTCGCCGACCTGGCGCGGCTCGCAGTCAGCGGCATCGCCGCCCTGCTCGGCGTCAGCGGCGCCGGCGACGGGCTCCCCTGGATGGGGGCTGAGGTCGCGGGGCTGGGGGCCGCCACCGTCGCACTCACCGCGTGGATGCTGAGCTTCCGCCGGCAGCTGGAGCGGGTCGGAGCGTTGGAGCTTCCGCGCGCGCCCGGCGGAGTGCGCGGCTCTCCGTCCTGAACGCACGCCCCGAAGGAGTGGAGAGCTCCTGGGGCCGGGCCCGATCCCGCGATGCCGTCGCCGGCACCGTGGTTAGCCCACCCCACGAAGCAGGCTTCGTGGGGGCCCCGGTCAGATGCGACGCCCGACGACGTAATCGCAGGCCGCCTCCAGCGTGGTCCGAGCCGGCGAGGGCGGGAAGACCGCCAGCTCACCACGCGCATCGCGGGCAAACTCCTGGGCCGCCCTCTCGGTGGCGGCGATCGCGCCGCTCCGCCGGACCAGGCTCACGACCTGCTCGTAATCGTGGTCGCCCCGGGGCCGGCGCTCCAGAACACGGGCCAGCTCCGGACCGACCACCGGGTCCCGGAAGGCGAGCATGAAGGGCAAGGTCACCGTCCCCTGGCGGAGATCGGCCCCGACCGGCTTGCCCAGCTCCTCCTCGGTGGCGACGTAGTCGAGGAGGTCGTCCGCGATCTGGAAGGCCATGCCGAGCTTGTGCCCATACCGCTGCAGCGCGTCACGCCGGTCCCGGTCGAGACCGCCCACGACTCCGCCGCAGAAGCAGCAGGTGGCAACCAGTGCGGCCGTCTTGCGCGCGATCTTGCGGTGGTAGTCCTCCAGCGACTGGTGATAGTCGTCCTTGCTGGTCATCTGGAGCAGCTCGCCCATGCAGATGGTCATCACCGTGTTGCTGATGGCCACGTCGATCTCGGGCATCCCGATGGCGGAGGTGAGGTTGGCGCCCTTCGCGAAGTAGTAGTCGCCGATGATGATCGCCGGCGCCGCACCCATCGTCTCGTGGAGCGTGGACATCCCGCGCCGGGTCGGCGAGCGGTCGATCAGGTCGTCGTGGACGAGCGTCGCGGTGTGGATGAACTCGAGGCCCATGGCCAGGTTGTAAACGTGGTCCATCAGGGGATCGCCCAGGCGGGAGGTGAGGAGAACCAGCGCGGGGCGGATCCGCTTGCCCCCGGCTCGCACGATGTGGCGCATCGCCTCGGCCATCGGCCCCAGGTCGGCGGCGACCGAGGCCTCCAGGCGCTCCTCGAACTCGGCGAGCTCGCCGAGGATCGGGCCAAAAAGCGCCTGCGCATCGCTCGCAAGTGGAGCCGCCGCGCCCGCCGTCAGGGGCCGGCCCTCGGCGGGCACCTCCATCGCCTGCCGGAGAGCTCCGCTCGCGTCCATCTGTGGGGGGAGGATATCAGTCACCGGTAGGACCCGCTTCGGCCCGTCGGCGAGGGCGTGTCGCACATCCCCTTCACGCCGGCGCGGCGGGCTCCCCGTCCACCACCAGCGCCCGAAAAGCGTCTCCCCGCGCCTCGAAGTCGCGAAACGCGCCGTAGCTGGGAGCACCGGGCGAGAGGAGCATCACCGACCCCGGTATGGCGTGAGCTCGGGCGAGCCGCACCGCCTCGTCGAGGTCGTCCGCCGACAGGACCGGGGGTGCACCCGGCAGCGCCGCCAGCTCCCCGGCCAGGCGGTTGCCGCTCGGCGGCAGGGTGACGACCGCGAGGACGCCCCGGTCCCGGCGGAGGCGCCGTGCCAGAGACGCGTAGTCCTGTCCGCGGTCGAATCCCCCCGCTATCAGCACCACTGGCCGCCCCTCCAGGGCGTCGAGCGCAGCCACCGTCGCCTCCGGGATGGTCGCGATGCTGTCGTTGACGAAGGTGACCCCGCCGGCGTCGCCCACGGGTTCGAGGCGGTGGCGCAAAGGCCGGAAGCCGGAGAGCGCGGGGACCAGGGAGCGCACCTCGGCGCCGGCCTCCTCCAGCGCGATGAGGGCCGCGCAGGCGTTGAGCAGGTTGTGCCGGCCGCGGAGCTTGAGCCGGTCTCCGTCGACGAGCCGCTCATCCCGCCAGAGGATGGCGCTGCCGTCGGTGTGATATCCGGCCGGGTCGCCGAACCAGACGTGCCGGCCGGGGAGTGCCGGCGCGAGCGCTCGGGTGCGCGCGTCCTCGCGGTTGAGGACGGCCACCATGCCGGGTCGATGGGCAAAGAGGTTGAGCTTGTCCGCGAAGTACCGCTCCTCGGTGCCGTGCCAATCGAGGTGCTCGCGGTAGAGGTTGAGGAGCACGCCGATCCGCGGCGACCAGTCCAGGTCGCTGATCTGATGGCTGGACAGCTCGAGCACCCAGAGGTCGGGCGCGGGCTCCGGATGGAGATGCGCGAGCAGAGGGATGCCGATGTTGCCCGCCAGCACGGTCCGCATGCCGGCGGCGCGAGCGAGGTGGTCGATCAGGGAACTGGTCGTGCTCTTGCCCTTGGAGCCGGTGACCGCGATGACCGTTTCATCCTCATGCTCGGCCCCCCAGAGATTGGTCGCCGTCGTGACCCGGGTGGCGGCTGCGACCCGCAGGGCATCGTCACGGTAGCGGCTGATGCCGGGGGAGCGGACCACCACGTCGGAGGCACAGAGCCAGGTGATCCCCTCCTCGCCGTGGAGCCAGGGGAGGGCCGCGGCGGGGGCGCGCTCCGCATCCGTGGGCGCCCCGTCGGTGACGACGGCGATGCCGGCGGGCGGGTTCGCCATCGCGGTCAGCACGGCGAGTGTCGCCCGGCCCTCGCGGCCGAAGCCCCAGAGCGCGACCCGCCGGCCTCCGAGCTCATCCAAGCGCATCGGCGAACCTCCCGTAGGCGGCGGGCAGCGCGTGCTCCGGCGACGGCGCCAGCACGGCGTCGACGGTCGACGGGGGGAGCTCCGCGATCCGCGGGTCGGCGCCCAGAACTCTCACCACCGCGGCATCGCGCCACTCCGCGGAGGTGCTGAGCAGCCGCATCGCCACCCTCGACTCCTCCACCTCGCCGACGCACTCCAGGGGCTTGTCGGCCTCGATCCCGAGCAGAGCGGCGAAGCCCGGAAGCTGGGCGGGGTCCCCCAGCAGGTCCTTTCCCTGGATAAGGACAATTCTGTCTCTATCCAGGAAGGGAGCGAGCGCCAGCGCCACGAAGCGGCATTTGGGGCAGTCACCGCACCAGCTGGGAGTGCGCCGGTCGCGGTCGAGCAGGAAGGCGCGGTTGCAGCTGACGAAGGCGCCGTGATACTCGGGGAAGGCGGCGAAGCGCCGGGCGATGGCCAGCTCCGACCACGGCCGGAGCAGGGAGAAGTAGCCGAGGTCCTCGGCGACATGACCCGCGACGATGGCGGCGAAGCGCCGCTCGAAATCCCAGCTCTTGCTGTACTGGTGGTTGACCTCGATGCCGTCCCAGGTGAGGCTGCCCGCCGACGCGGAGCGCTCGTCGGCCATCACCACGGCGCCCGCGCCGTGGACCAGAGCGGCGATGACGGCCAGGCAGGAGACGACGGCGGTCACCGGGACGTGGCCGTTGAGAGCGCCGCGGCGGTTCAGCTCCAGGAGACAGGGGTCGAGGACCCGGGTGACCGAGACGTGGGGCAGTCCGGCCACGGCGACCGTGCGGTCCACCGCGGGCGCCCTTCCCACACTGAAGAGGAGGGGTTCCCGACCGGCAAGGCGGACGGCCTCCAGGGTCACGATCGAGTCCTTGCCGCCCCCGATCGGCACCAGCGGCCGGTCGCCGAGCCCCGCGGGCCCCGCATTCGGGGCGTCGCTCCCCGTGCTCGGGAAGGGCGGGATCTCGCGCCCCCGGAGATCGTTCACGAACCGGCATTCGGCCAGTCCGTGGGTGTAGAGGTGGTGAACGAAGGCGGCCAGATCGGCATCGGGCGGGTCCGTCTCGACCGAGATCTCGGGGGCGAAACAGGTCTTGTAGTAGCTGACCCCGGCGACGAGGTGGAGCAGGGCGACGGCACGCTCGAGCGCCGCCGTCCGAGCCGCGTCGAGGCCGGCGATGGGACCGCCGAGCTCGACTCGCTCGTGCAGCTCGCAACCGTCGAGCGCGTAACCGAGGTCGATCAGCCCGGTGGCGAGGTCCAGCCGCCATCCCAGGAATCGGAACCGCCGGACAGAGGCTGGGATGAAGGGGGGAGCCGCCGCCGATTGCGCTTCAGGGACGGGCATTGGCTCAGTATGCGAGGAGAGATCAGGTGGCGGCCTGGATCCCGGGAGCCCTCACGGCCGCGGCGCCATGCCCGGCGATTCCCTGCAGGCCGGCATGCGGCGTGACCAGCCAGTCGCACACCCGGGCGGCCAGACCGGGGGCGTTGAGCACCGAGACGTGCCCCTGCGGGTAGCTCCACAGCTCCGCCCCCCACACCTCGGCCAGCTCTGCCATCGGCGCGTCACCGACGACCCCGTCGAGGGTCGGGCGGACGATGGCGATCCGCTCGCCGGGGGTGGCCGGGGGGCTGAAGGTGCGGGCCACGATGGGGGCGAGAGCCGCTTCCACCACCCGTCGCGCCTGGTCACGGTCGGAGCCCCACACCCCTCCCCCACCGCCGTCCAGTCCGACCACCCGCCGGGTGCGCCGCGGCAGGTTGTGGAGGACGGTCGACGCGGGGTCGCAGAAGGGGGCGAGGGCCACCACCCGGTCGAGCTCCAACTGGGCGGCGAGCAGGACGGCGACGAGACCGCCGAGGGAGGTCCCGCAGACCGCCACCCGATCGCTCACCTCGCGGCGCGCCCAGGCCAGCACCGCCGCGCAGTCCTCCACCGACTGGCGAACGATCTCGCGGGTCCACGTCAGGTCCGCCTGGATGAATCCCTCACCACTCCGGCTGCCCGGACGGCGCCGGCGGAGATGCAGGGGAAGGTCGATCCGGGCCGCGTGGGCGCCGGCCGCCGTGAGGGCCCGGCAACGGCGCTCCTCGTACCAGGGACTGGGCGCGGCCAGCCCATGGATGACGAGCACGAAGGGGAGGTCGCGCCGGCCCGGTCGGAGGTGCGCGGTGGCCTCCAAGCGGCTGCTTCCCGGGTCGGTCCCGGGCCCACGGCTCGGCCCGCTCAGATCGCGGACCTCCACCCCGCCGGCGTCGCGACGCAACACCGGACCGGCGGCGATCGCGGCGAGGTCGTGGAGGCGGCTGGCCGCCCAGAACTCCTGGGGATCGGCCGGTGCCCAGCTTCCCGGGGCGGGCGTCTCCACCGGGAGACGGGCGAGCTGCCAGCGAACCCCGGCGTCCATCGCCCGGGCGACCAGACTGCTGACCCGATCGATCATCGCGGTGCCTCGAGTGGGAGACGTTCCCGAGGTCAATGTACCCCAGCGTCCCCAACTCCAGTCACCGCCAGGCCGCATGGCGGGAGCAGGGGGAGCCGCACCCGTCAGTGAGGGTCGTGAAGAGGCGTACCGGGCCCGGGGATCGAACCCGGATGGGGCAGCGCCCCCGCGGTGTTTAGGACCGCTGCGTCTACCGATTCCGCCAGCCCGGTGCGGGCCTCCCAGTCTAGCCCGAGCACCTATACTGCGGACGGATGTTCGCCAGGCGGTTCTCCGAGTCCAGCTACCGTCGCAGCCAGGCCGCCACCGGTGTGCCGGTACGTCCGACCCCGATCGCCCGGGGCCTGACCCTCCGGGTCCTCGGCGTCGGCGACGACGCCGGCGAGCGGGAGCGCATCGGTCAACACCTCATTGACGAGCTGAGCCGGGAGGCCGGGCTCCCCCCCTGCCAGGTCGTTGTCCCCGACCGCCCACAGGTGCACCGCCACGACGGGCAGCGCCTCCAATCCAAGACGTACGGCTACTACACCTACCGGCTCGACCCCCGGGGCGAGGTCGCCTGGGCGCGCATCCGCATCTACCACCGCACGGCGGTCCAGCAGCGCGTCATCGCCCCCAAGGTCTTCCTCAACACGCTGCTCCACGAATGGACACACCATTACGACTTCCACGGGCTGCGCCTGCCCCGCTCGTACCACACGGCGGGCTTCTTCGCCCGGCTACGGGCGCTCGCCGATGCCCTCGAGGTCGGTTTCGTGCTGCCTCCGGAGGCCGATTCCCCGTCCCAGCCTGCCGGTGGAGCGGCTCCCGCTGAGTAGCCGCCTGGCGGTGACCACAGCGATGACGCGGGGCCCGGCCCTCGCCGGCTCGGGTATCCTCGCTGGTGCGGCGACGTAGCCAAGTGGTAAGGCACGGGTCTGCAAAACCCTGATCGTGGGTTCGATTCCCACCGTCGCCTCCAAGCGCTCCCACTCCTCTTGTGAAAGTCCGGTAGGCCTGTCCCACCGTGGCTTGGGCCGGGTCGTCGCGTGGCTGACCCTACGGAGACGGTGCTGGGGGCGGCGGGGGTACGGGTAGGCCCATGCGCCGGCGGAAGGCGGGGGACGGAGGAAGGCGGCGGTCGTCCCGCTGGCGAAGCCCAGCAGGTAGATGAGTGCGAGGTTGGCGAGAAGGGTGGTCGCGCCGAGGAGGACGACGGGGATACGGGGCGGAGCCCAGACGGCCTCAATGGCAGCCAGCCAATCGCGACTGCTCGCTGCCGGTGGGACGTATCTCACCAAGGAGATGTCGACCAGAGCGCCCAGCGAGGCGATCACGATCGCGATGACCCTTGCAGCTCGGACCCGCCTGGCCAGCGCCATGCCGCAACCAAGGCCGACGTTGGCCACCACGGCGGACAAGACACCCACCACCAACATGGCCCCGAGGAAGATGTCTGCCATGCCGATCGGAACCAGGGCAAGCGCCGCCATGCCTCCGCAGTGCTGTTGCTGGCACTGGCTGAAGAACGAGTTCACGCTGCCCAGCCCGGTTGCAGACCTCCAGACTGTCCATGCCGCGGCCCCCAGCCAGAGCACGCCCTCAGCGAGCAAAAGGACCTGCCCTGCCCTCAGGCTCCCGGGTACAGAAGGGCCATCTCCATCGCTGGCCTGAGGAGCCCAGGGCACCTCCCCGGGAGCGATCGCCACCATTCCTCCCTTATAGGGCGCGCATCGCGGTGCCATGTGGCGGCCTTTCGGATCGAAACTCTCCCGTGCTCGAAACGCCATCGGCGCGACACCCCGGCCGACTGGTCCGGGACAGTCGGAGGAGCGTCGGATGGACTGCTGTCCGCCACCCGAGCGGTCGTCGCGGTCAGCTGCCGACGGTCGACTGAGCGGTGAGGGCGGTCTCGATGCCTTGGATCGACGCCGAGGAGCAGACGGCGGCCGGCTGATTGCTGTCAGCGAGGCAGATCGCCGCGCTCAGGTAGTTGGCGTTTCCGACGATGGCGAGCGTCACGGGGCTGGTCAGGTTGCTGAGGTCTGACGCGATCTGCGTCCAGGTCAAGCCCTGGAGGATGGAGGGTGAGTAACTGGTCTGGAAGAGCACGTAGTCCCCACCGATGTCGAGGAAGGGCAGACCGGGATCGCCGGCCGCTGACGCCGTGTACGGCTCCTGGTCGTAGGTGGTGACGATCTGCTCGATGGTCGAGCTCGGGGTCTGCAGCGGATTGTCATTCTGGTCGTACTCCTCGACCGGAATGAAATGGATCCACTGGCTCGTGTAGCCGCTGTCCTGGAAGGTGAAGGTGCTGGTGTCGGGATAGATGTCCGTGCCGCTCGAGGACATCTCCTTCAGACCCGTGAAGGTCCCGAAGCGGGAGAGGGCCATGATCATGCTCCAGCGCTCAGCCCCGCAGTAAGGACAGTAGTCGCCCCCGACGTAGACGACCTCAGGCCTGCCGGCGGAGTCGGTGAGCGGCTTGGTTCCGGTCAGCCGGCTGAGATTCCCCGACTGGCCGCCCTCGCCGACGGTGGCGAAGGCGTGATCGCCCGGGTTCGTGACCGCCGTCAGGACGGCCGCAGGGACCTTGGTCGGGGTGGACACCGCGAAGCTCGGGGGCAGGAGGAGCAGTACCAGCACCACCACGACCAGCGCAAAGACCAGGGTTCCCCCCGCCCAGTAGATGGGCTTCTGCCACCACGCGCGGACTACCGGCTGCGACGGCTGGTTCGCCATCCGCCGGCGCTGCTTCTTGGTCGGGGGACGCCGGCCGGCGGCGGCATGCACCTGCCCGCGCGACTTGGACGGCGGTTGGGCCGCGGGCCGGGGCCGCGGAGAGCCTGAGGAGGGGGGGCGCTGGGACATGACTCGTCGATTCCTAGTGGCTGTCAGGGGGTAGGGGGCCGCTCCCGGGGGAGGGAGCAGAGGCCGGGCCATCGTAGCGGACGCCGTCCCCCCTTACCCGTCCACAACTCGCGGAGCGGCTTTTCCGCGGGTATGGGTCGACCCGACCGCAGCTACTCGCCGCGCAGTCGCCGGCGGATCTCCGCCAGCCGCACCGCGATGGCGGCCTCGGCGCCCCGCTCCCCTGGCTCGTAGTAGGTCCGTCCGGCCAGCCGATCCGGCAGGTGCTGCTGCTCCGCCACCCCGCCGACCTCGTCGTGCGCGTACCGGTAGCCGGCACCGAAACCCATCGCCTTGCCCAGGCCGGTGACCGCGTTGCGCAGGTGGAGGGGCACGGGCTCGTGCAGGGTGTCGAGCACGTCCTGGCGTGCGGCGCCGTAGGCGCGGATCGTGGAGTTGCTCTTCGGAGCCATGGCGAGGTAGAGGGTCGCCTCGGCGAGGGGCAGGTAGCCCTCGGGCATGCCCACGAAGTGAGCCGCCTGCTGGGCGGCCACCGCCACCGTGAGCGCTCGGGGGTCCGCCAGACCGATGTCCTCGGCGGCGAGGATCACCAGGCGGCGGGCGACGAAGAGCGGATCCTCCCCCGCCTCCAGCATCCGGGCCATCCAGTAGATGGCGGCGTCGGGATCAGAGCCCCGGACCGACTTGATGAAAGCGGAGATCAGCCAGTAGTGCTGATCGCCTGCCTTGTCATAGAGGAGAGCCGGCGACTGGAGGGCCCCCTCGATGTCGGTGATCTCCACGGTCGTCCCACCCCGGCGCGAGACGGCGACGACGGCCAGCTCCAATGCATCCAGGGCGACGCGCGCATCCCCACCCGCGAGCCCGACCAGGCGCGTCTCCGCCGCCGCGGCGAGGCCCACACCCCGGCCCGCCAGACCTCGCTCAGTATCGGCCAGCGCCCGGCGGACGACGGTGCGGAGGGCCTCGGCGTCGAGCGCTTCGAGGCGGACCACACGGGTCCGGGAGAGGAGCGCCGCGTTGACCTCGAAGCTCGGGTTCTCGGTGGTCGCCCCGAGCAGCTGGACCAGACCGCTCTCCACGTAGGGGAGCACCGCATCCTGCTGCCCCTTGTTGAACCGATGGATCTCGTCGATGAAGAGCACGGTCCGGCGTCCGAGGCGCCGGCGCTCGCCGGCCCGGGCGACGATCTGCCGCAGGTCGGCGACCCCGGCGGAGACCGCGCTGACGTGCTCGAAGCTGGCCTGGGTCCGGGCGGCGAGCAGCATGGCGAGGGTCGTCTTGCCACTGCCGGGGGGGCCCCAGAGGATCAGGGACGGCAGCTGATCGGCCTCCACCGCCTCCCGGAGGACGCTGCCCGGCCCGATCACGGCGTCCTGCCCGACCAGCTCGTCGAGGCTGCGGGGCCGCATCCGGGCTGCGAGAGGCGCGGACGGCTCCACGTGCCGACCGCCCTCCTCCTGAACGGCTCCGAAGAGGTCGTCCTGGGAGGAGGGTCGGTCGGTCATGGTGGCGGCAACGCTACGCCGCCGCAGTCTGGCCTCGCCGTGCCGGCGAGACGATCACTTCGCCGGAGGCGGCGCCGGGAGGCGGACGGGCGGCGGCGTACCCTCACCTGAGGGGACAGCCCCGAGGACACCGCGGAGCGCCTGTGCCGCGCCCATCAGCGCGGCGGACTCAGCGGGCACCACGATGGTGGTGTTGTCGCTGTCGGCGAACTTGCTCAGGGTGTCCAGCTGGAGGATGGCGACCAGGGTCGGATCGGGTTCCGCCTTCTTGATCGACTCGTAGACGTTGGCGATGGCCAGGGCACGCCCCTCGGCCTCGAGGATGGCCGCCTGCCGCGAACCCTCAGCGCGGAGGATGGTCGCCTGCCGCTCGCCTTCCGCCTGCTTGATCGCCGCTTGCCGGTTGCCCTCGGCGATGTTGATCGCCTGCTGCTGCTGTCCCTCGGACTGGAGGATGCGGGCCCGCTTCTCCTGGTCGGCCTGCTTCTGCAGCGCCATAGCCTGGAGGATCTGGCCGGGAGGGCTGATATCGACGATCTCGATCCGGTTGATCCGGATGCCCCACTTGTCAGTGACCTGTTCCATCTGCTGCTGCATCGCCGCGTTGATCTGTTCGCGCGAGGAGAGGGCCTCGTCCAGGCTTACGTTACCGAAGGCGTTACGGAGGGTGGTGCGGGCCTGCTGATCGATGGCGATGAAGTAATTGGAGACGTTGAACAGTGCAGCCTTGGCGTCGATCACCTGGCTGAAGATGGTGGCGTTGACCGCGACGGCGACGTTGTCACGGGTGATGACGTCCTGCCGGTCCCCCGTGCGGGGGGTCTCACGCATGTCGACCCGCACCAGCCGGTCGAAGAAGGGCCAGATGAGGCAGATCCCGGAGCCGACCTCCTTGTGGTACCGGCCAAAGCGCGTGATGACTCCATTGAACCCCTGCTGGACCAGGTTCACGGCGGTGCCGAGAACGACCAGCACGAGAAGGACGACGACGCCGAGAGCGATAAACAGGCCCATCCGGTCAGCTCCTCACGTGTTGCCCGGGATCATCAGCGGAACCCGGGCCTATTGCAGACGAGGCGCGCCGCTGGCGCGCACCAGGAGGGTCGTGCCGCGCACCGCGGCCACGACCACCGCGGTATCGGTGGGAAGCGGCTCGGGCGCATCGGTGATGGCAAGCCACCGCTCGTTGCCGAGCATGGCGTGGCCGGGGTGGTGCTCATCGCCCACGGTGTCCACGGTGACGGCGCGGGCACCGACCAGCCCGCCGGCCAGGCCGGGGAACCGGTAGGGGGCGGACATGCGGCCCTCCATCGCCTGCTTGAGCGCGGGCCGGATCGCGAACACGCCGCCGAACGCGGCGGCAGCTCCGACCAGCACCTGCAGCCAGATGGTCACGCCGAAGGCGCCGAGCACGGCGGCGACCGCCGCACCCACCGCCGCAAACAGCAGGTAAAAGGCCTGCGTGTGGACCTCTCCTGCGGCCAGAAGGACCGCCGCCACCACCCAAAAGATCCACCACTCCACGGCGGTCGCAGTGTAGACCACCGGGACCCCACCCCAGAGCCGCCGGGATCTCCCGCCGCCGAACTCCCCCGATTGCGCCTGGCGCAGCGCCCTGAGCGTCATCAGAGTACGATCCCGTCCATGAAGGGTGACCGGGTCGAGATCGTCATCGACACCGGCGGGTCGGCACAGACTTACGAGATAACCGCCACCCGTGCCGGCCGCAAGGTCGAGGTCAGCACCGCCCGCGGCGTCGTGGAGGTCAGCGAGGTGACCCGTGGCGGGCAGGCGGTGCGCACCGGGCGGTTCATGGCGACCCGGGTCATCGCGCTGGTCGAGCACCCCGCGAGCGACGAACCCGACGCTTCCGAGAGCGCCTCCCGGTCGCGGCCGCCGAGGGCGGAACAGATCGAGACGCTACTCTGAGACGGGTCGGAACCCAGAGGCGAGAGCCGCCCGACGCAGGAGGATGCCGTCCGTGACCACCGTCAACGAGATCTTCGATGAAGTCAACCGCCGGCTGGCCGACCCGACCAAGGTCGGCACGACCAACGCTGCATACCAATTTGACCTGAGCGGCGACGACGGCGGCCCGTACCACATCGTGCTCAAAGACGGAGCCGGCGAGGCGGGGCCCGGGGCCCCCGACAACCCCAACACCACCATCTCCATGTCCGGGGGCGACTTCGTCGGGCTCGCCACGGGCAAGCTCGACCCGACCATGGCCTTCATGACCGGCAAGCTCAAGGTGCGCGGCGACATGGCCCTGGCCATGAAGTTGCAGAACCTGCTCCGCTAGCCGCCGACGCCGCCGGCACCCCACCGCACGAGACGCCCCACCCCGCCCATGCCGATCCCCGCGCCCGACCGCACCCGGCCGCTTCGCTTCGACTACGACGAGGCCAAACACGCCCTCCTCATCGAATGGGGCGACGCGACGACCCACCGGATCCCCTTCGCGGTCCTGCGGCGAGCCTGCCCCTGCGCGGTCTGCGCCGGCGAGATGGGCCTTCCCGGGCGATTCTCGGCCCAGCCAGAGCTGACCGCGGGTGAGGACGAGCTGGCCGACATCGGCCTGGTCGGCGCCTACGGGCTCAACGCGGTGTGGGCCGACGGCCATTCCACGGGCATCTACACCTTCGAGCGCCTGCGTGAGCTCGGAGAGCGGGTCAGCGTCGCCTGACCCCGCCAGCGCGATCCCCATTCCCTCCTCGCGACGTCGCTGATGCCGCGCGGGCGGGTGGGGGCGGGTGCAGGGCCCGTGCCGCAAGGGGCCTCCTCGAGGTCGGCGGAGGGGTGCAGGATCGGGGACCCGCGCTATACTCCCCCCTCGCGCGCGGGAGTAGCTCAGTGGTAGAGCACTACCTTGCCAAGGTAGGGGTCGCGAGTTCGAGCCTCGTCTCCCGCTCCAGTTGGCTCGGAGAGGCGCCCGGTACTGTAAGTTCCTCTTCCAAGGGGTCAGTGCCGGACAGGACTGACAGAGGCGGCGGTCGTGACGCCTCGGTGGCGGGCCGCACGAGCGACTGCTGGGGTGATAGTCGCTACCCGCCAAAGGTCAGGTCAGCGAAGTCGTCACAGTACGTGGGTCGCAGTTCCGTCGTGGCCGCCGGTGAAACGCTGGTCACCCACAAGCTTGATTAGATCCTCACTCCTGACCAGGTCGCTGTGGCGCAGCGCGGCGCGCGTGACCAAGTCGCGAAGGTCGGCGCCGGTTGCGCCCTCAGTCACATCCACGATCCGATCCAGGTCACCGACGAAATGGACGGAGCGCAGGTACACCTGAAGAATGCGGCTGCGTGCGACGGCGTCGGGCAGCGGGAAGTCGACGATGCGATCGAAGCGAGAACTGCGTTGTGCAGCTCGGTCGATCGGAGCGGGGTCGTTCGTGGTCGCTATCGTCACCACTCCGCTGTGCTCAGTCATGAGGCCGTCGAGAACCGTTAGGAATTCCCCAAGCGCGGAGATGTTCGTGCTAGGCAAATCTCGATCGCCGATGATGAGGTCTAGGTCTTCAAGGAGCACCAGGGCAGGGGTGAGATGACCCACCTCCCGATACAACAGATGTAGCCAGTGCTGGGCGACGCTGGCTCTACATACGACGACCGTGACCTGACCGGAGAGCTCGGCCGCCAGAACCCGGCAGAGCGCTGTCTTGCCTACCCCCGGTGGCCCAGCAAGAAGCACTCCCCTATTGGCGGTTAGATTCGAGCCCTCTAGGCGATCTACCTTGGCGAAGAAACCGCCGACGTTCTCATCAATGTCGTCCCAGATGGTGGGAGGAAGTATCAGGTCAGTCCGGGACGCCCTGAAGTCGTTGACTACTTCGAAGTCGAGAGTGCGGTAGAACTTTGCCGAGAGGGTGGTCCCCCGGAAGGGATTCTCGACGTCGTAGGCCTTCTCAACGAGCTCGAAGCGATACCGCTCGGCTTCAGCGGCGGATGTAGCTGGGGACCAAACGGAAAGGTGTGTCGGGCCGCCCGGTTGATTCGCGAATCGGAACACGCGCACAATCAGAGGCCCAGCTGCGAGGGTGCCTGAACCGAAGTAGTAGGCAGCGGAGGTTGGGAGCGCGACCTCTGTCCGGCCAAACCTCGTTGGCAGGAACTCGGGCGCGGAGCCGGGGTTGGCACCTCCCGCCTTCGCCCCAAATCGTTCCGCGTCAAGAGCCACACGACGCAAGGCCAGCTTGCTCCGCATCGGTTCGTCCGTCGGGAGAGGACCACCGAAGACAGCCATATCACGTCGACTGACGCCGAGATGTTCTTCGGCTGCCCGCTCCAGGCTCCGATCGTCCTTCTCCTCCAGGCTGGCCAGGTTGCGGCGAGCTACATCAATCTGGACCCTGAGAAGCTCGCTTCTCAGACTGCGATCGTCTCTCCACTCGCCGAAAGTCGGGGGTCCAGGCATAGTCAGCACAGGGTAGTGCTTGAGTGACCTGAGGAGTTTGGAGCTTACGTCCTCCGTCACCATCTCGACACGCTGGTCCGGACGCTTCGTTACCAGCCCCGCCACGCGAGCGGCTTGATAATTGCCGGCGCACAACAGCCAGAACTATCAAGCACCTCAAGCCAATCTATCGCCGCAGCTCAAGTGGCTTCATTCGTCTCCCGCTCCAGTTGGCTCCGAGGCTAAATCCCAATTCAGGCAAGGCCTCGTCGAGCCCAAGCAGCCCCGGCGAGGGGTAGCGGGTCAATTGCCCATTACCCGCCGAGGGTGGCGGGTCAGTTCAACCCACTACCGCCGACTCCTCCGGCGGGACAGGCCCTGACTGTTCCAGTTAAGCTCCGGCGGTGAGCACCGCCGCCCTTGAATCGTCCGTTTACCGGACCGGCCCGCGGCAGGCCGGGCTTCGGGTCATGACCATCGTGACGGGGGGCATCGGGGCGCTGCTCTTCACCGCCTCAGGCATCCTGCATGGCGGAACGGGGTGGGGCTGGGGCTCCGTCCTGGGTGTGGCGGTTTCGCTCACCACCGCCGTCCTAGGGCTTCTGCAGGGTTATCGGGTGGCCTACGAAGTCGAATTCAGCGACGGCCGGCTCACATGGCGGGCTCCGTTCGCCACCATCGAAGTTCCCCTGACTCACGTGACGGAGCTTGGCCGCCGCCGCTTTCCCTCGCGGAATGCGGTGCTGGTTGCCGGCGGGAGGCGCCTTCTGGTACCGAGGCGCGCCGACGATGTTCAGTTTGCCGACGCGCTGGGGCGAGCGCTCCCACACCTGGACGCCTGGGCTCTGAGCCGTCCACCACACTGACCCGCTACCCGGCGAGGTCAGGTTGGCGGCGAGGCCCAATCCCTGCAAAGTGGCGGTCGACCGCGGGTTACGAAATCTCAAATGAGAGCTGGATACCAGGCCATCGGCGGTCGCGTATTCGGATCTGACCGGAAACGCCCGCCTTTATTGCTAAGCAGGGGTCGCGATTTCGAGCCTCGTCTCCCGCACCGGTTGGCTCCGAGGATGGATTACAGCAGATCACTGCTTGAGCGACACATCCCCCGTGTACCTCAACGGCGGTACCCTTGCGAGATGCGACCCCTTCGGTACTCCATCAACGTCACGTTGGACGGGTGCTGCGATCATCGTGCAATCCCCGCGGACGAAGACTTGCATCGTCACGCGGTCGAGAACCTCGAGCAGGCCGATGCCCTTCTCTTTGGCCGGGTGACGTACGACATGATGGAATCAGCGTGGCGGCCGCCGGCTCCGACGGGAGCGAGACCTGATTGGATGGAACGCTTCGCCCAGACGATCAACGCGGCAAGGAAGTACGTCGTGTCGAGCACCCTGGCGCAGGTCGATTGGAACGCGGAACTCGTGCGCGGGGATCTGGGCAAGGCCGTTCAGCAACTCAAGCGGGAGCCGGGCAAGGGACTGTTCGTGGGAGGTGTGAAGCTCCCACTGGCGTTGACGGAGCTGGGATTGATCGATGAGTACGAGTTCGTGGTGCATCCCAGGCTCGCGGGCCACGGGCCAACGTTGTTCGCGGGGCTATCGAAGCAGGTCGACTTGAAGCTCGTGAGCCGGCTGGAGTTCGGCTCCGGCGCAGTGGCGTTGCGGTACGAGCCGAGAAGGTAGCCATCCCACCACCACGCTTCTATCCAGCCACCACTCGACCTTGTCAAGCCCGAGCGCGTCGAGGGGCCCCCACCTTTCATAGGTCAGAGTCCTCAATCGCCTTGCTGCGGATTACCGGCCGCCCCCGGGGAACGCAACCACTGAATCAGCCGCGCGTGGTGCGAATGAACCGTTCGGGGGGTACATACGCCGCCGCGGCAAAGCGGATGAGTGACAGGCTTCGGATCAGTCGTCGAAGACGTCCCAGCAGATGGCGCTCCGGCGTCGTTGATCATCGAGAACAAGTTCACGGATGGCGGTAGGGAGATGCTCCCGCTGCCACTCCCGTTCCTTGGCCCGAGCTCGCGCAGCGTCGTCGCCCGGAACGCATGCGCCGGCCGCCCTGATGGCGTACGCAGCAGCGCCCAGCTCATGGGCGGCGACGTGAGCCACCGCCACCGCCTGACCCGCCGACAATGCAGCGAACTTCGCTGGATCAGCCATTCCGCGCGCCCCGGCATTCGCCTGGAAAGCGGCTCGGTGTGCGTCACCCATCCGCACCTCGCCGCGGATCCAGGCCCGACCGACCTCGATGGCGTCGCGGGGCCGGCTGTCACCAGGTTGGTGCTCCTCGAACAGATGCAGCACGTGCTCGGCGCACAATAGGGCCCAATCCGCCAGCAGTCGGTGCTGTTCGTCGGTCAGAGTGCCCCCGCGACGGATGGTGATCAGCCGAGGATCACGCTCCTTGGGGAGGATCGGCACACTCCCTTCCTACCATCCAGCGCGGAACTTTTCAAGGGCGTTCACGGGATCGGCACGTCGTGGTGCTGCCCAGCGAGCCTGCGGACCTCATCTTCCGTCACCTCGGAGTAGCGAGCGCGGCGCACCAGGGTCCAGTGCTTGCCGACAGGGCAGCGCTGGAACCTCAGCGGCCCCAAGCGGATCGCCTTGAGCGACCCGCCCCACACCCACATTGTGGTGAACAGGTGCCCCTGGCGGCAGCGCACAACCGGCCTGGGGCCGAGGTAGAACAGCGCCACCCGGCGCGTCCGATGATCCAGGTAGTCTCGAGTCATTTGCTTCACCTCCTCATCGAGGTTTCCGGGGTCAGACATCGATGAGCTCCCTCCTCAGCTTGCTCAGGGCACGACCGAGGTGGCTCCTGGCCGTCCCCGGCCGGATGCCGAGCTGGCCGGCGCAGCTCTCCACCGTGAGCCCTTCCTGGAGATGCAGGTAGAGCACCGCCCGTTGCGAGGGCGAGAGATGCAGGTAGGCGCGATGGACGTCAAAGAGGCGCCCATCCAGCTCGGACACCTGCGCCTTCGCCGCAGCCCACTGGTCGGGAGACCAAAACACCCAGCGCTCGAGCAGACGCCGGCGGTGCACGCACTGGTGGACGCAGACGCGCGTCAACCACGCCGACGGGTTGGTCAACCTCGCCCACGATGGCCAATGCCGCCAGGCGACCAGCAAGGTCTCTTGAACCGCGTCCTGAGCCTCCCCGGGATCGTCGACCACCGCGAGGGCGAGCCGGAGGAGGCGCTCGGCATGTGGAGCGACGACGGCACTCTCGAAGGCGGCTTCCTCGGAGCCCTGGACGGCCACAGGAGAGATGTTGAGCCCCACAGAAGAGAGAGGCAGCGTGGTGGCTTTCTTCTTACCTGGCGACGGGGCAGGATCTCCTGGCGGGGCACCGGATGGGCCAAGACGGCGCCCCTCGAGGCGTTGCCTGATCGTCACTACGCTGTCTTGCTGGCACAGTCCGCCTCCGATACCATCGCCGGGGCTGCGTTGCCCGAACGCTACCTGAGGAGACCCATTGGCGATTCCCGACAATGTGGTGGTCGTTGGCGCTGGCGTGGGCGGGCTGGCCCGACCGGCCAGCGTCAGCGTCGTGCTCCCAGCGTACAACGAGGAGGCCGTGATCGCGACGACTGTGAGGCGGAGCTGCGCAGCCGTGCGTGAGGCCGGCTTCAGCGACTTCGAGGTCATCGTGGTCAACGATGGGAGCTCGGACGGGACCGAGGAGGCCTGCCGGCTGATCACCAGCGAGCTCGGCGCTGTCCGCGTGGTCTCACACGCGAACAACCAAGGCTATGGGGCCGCGCTCCGCAGTGGTTTCGAATCGGCCGTCGGCGAGGCGGTTCTGCTGATGGACAGCGACGGTCAGTTCGACCCGCGCGACCTCCGACTCCTCTTGGAGCACTGGGATGGCGCGACCGTGGTCTGTGGCTACCGGACGAGACGTGCTGATCCCATGATCCGCCGCCTCAACCACTTCGCCTTCTTCACGCTGGTCAACGCTCTGTTCGGGACCACCGCCCGGGACGTGAACTGCGGGTTCAAGCTCTTCCCCCGGGAGGTGGGCCAGGGGTTGACATCCGAGGGCGCGCTGGTCAGCACGGAGCTGCTGCTCAGAGCGCGCCAACGCCACTTTCGCGTCGTCGATGTCGGCGTGTCTCACTACCCGCGCCTGACCGGAGTGCCGACCGGAGCACGGCTCCGGGTCATCGCCAGGGCCGCCGCCGAACTCTGGCGGCTCCGTGCGACGCTTCGCAGGTCGCGCGCCGTGGCGGGTCAGGTGAGCGGGCAGATCCCGGCCGGCCCCCGGAGCGGGCCGTAGGGAGCTTGGCGGCACCCGGTCGTGGCGACGGCAGCCACCCGTGGCGGCGACTAATAAGTTGCACGGCGCCCCATTCAGGACTAGCGTTACCCACGCGATGTCGGCGAGCCTGCCACGACGGGTCACGGATCCCGTCCCTGAGGTCGAACGCCGGTTGGAGCTGACGCCGTCGGTGCGGCAGATACTCGCCCTCGCCTCGTTCCAGCAGGAGATCCTCGATCTGGGTTCCGACGTCGGCGCCATCGCCCACCGAGCTGCTGCGCGGGCTCGAGCTCTCAGCTGGGCCGACGGAGCCGTCGTCGAGATCCTCAAGGCCGACTTCTCGGTCCACCGGGCGGTGGTGGGGACCGGTGCCGCCAGCCGCTCGCGGCCCGCCCTCTCGGCGCCGGACGACCCCTGGCGCGGCCTGGAGGGCAGCACCCTGGAGGTCTGCCAGGACGCGGAGGACGACCCACGGGTGGATCCCGAGGTGTGCCGCCGCCTCAGGACGCGGTCTGTGGTCAGAATCCCCCTTCACCGCGGCGACATGCGCCTGGGTGCGCTCACCGTGACCTCATCCCGTCCCAACGCGTTCGACAATGCCCAAGCGGCTGTCCTTCAGCTCCTGGCCGGCCTGGTCGCATCGGCGGCGGTCGGGTCGCGGCTGATCAGTGAGCTGCGCCAGAAGGGTCAGCGAGGCGAGGGAGCCCCCGCCGCCAGCGAGGCCGGGTTTCGCCGCCTGTTCTTCCAGAGCCCCCAATCGATGTGGGTGGTCGACGCGGAGACGCAGGGCTTCCTCGCCGTCAACGATGCCGCGATCGCAACGTACGGCTACTCCGCCGAGGAGTTCGCCGACCTCACCATCGCCGCCGTCCGCCCCGATGTGGCCCGCCTCGCCGTGGACTTCGCCCGGTCGCGGAGAGGGAAGGGGGCGTTCAGCGCCCGTCACCACCTGCGGGACGGGCGAGTTATCGATGTCGAGGTCACCACCGTGGCCCTGCGGTTCGCCGGGCGTCCTGGGATCCTCTCCCTCGTCAACGACGTGACCGAGCGCAACCGGCTGGACCGGCAGCTACGCCAGGGTGCCTTCCGCGACCCCCTGACCGGTGGCGTCAACCGACCCCTGTTCGCTGAGCGGGTCGCGCATGCGCTGATCCGGATGCGCCGGCGCAGCGCAACCGTCGCGATCCTGGTCATCGACCTGGATCACTTCAAGACGGTTAACGACAGCATGGGGTACCCAGCCGGAGACTCCCTCCTCCAGGCGGCGGCGGCGCGGATATCGGCAGCGCTCCGCCCCGGCGATACCGTCGCCAGGCTCGGTTCCGACGAGTTCGCCGTACTCCTCGAGGAGGTCGGCGGCGCCGGCGACTCGCTCGAGGCCGCGGAGCGCCTCCACGAGGCGTTCCAGTTCCCCCTCGAATTCGCGGGCGGTAGCCTGGTGATCAGCCTGAGCATTGGTGTCACCACGGCGTCGAGAGCGAATGTGGGTGCCGGTGAGCTGCTGCGCAATGCCGAGCTCGCCATGTACGCGGCCAAGACAGCGGGCAGGTCCCGAGTTGAGGTCTTCGTGCCCAGCATGCTGGCGCCGGCGACGGAGCGCCTGGACCTGGACCAGGACCTCCGCCATGCCGTGGAGCGGGGAGAGCTGGCCCTGCTGTTCCAACCGATCGTCGCGGTGGAGAGCGGCGCCATCGTCGGCTGCGAAGCCCTGGTGCGGTGGCACCACCCAACCCGAGGTCTCGTCCTCCCCGACGCCTTCATCCCGCTCGCGGAGGAGATCGGGGTGATCAGCGAGATCGACACCTGGGTGCTCCGCATGGCGTGCTCGCAGGTGGCTGAGTGGCGAGCCGCGGGCCTCCGAGATCTCCTCCTCGCCGTCAACACGTCAGGGCGCGAGCTGGGTCAGGGCGAGCTCGTCGACAGGGTGTCAGCCGCGCTTCTCGAGACCGGTCTTCCCCGGGATCGCCTCGAGATCGAGATCACCGAGACCTCCGCGGTGGCACAGCCGGCGGCGGCCCTCAACGAGCTGCGCCAGCTGCGCCGCGCCGGCATCACCGTCGCCATCGACGACTTCGGCACGGGGTATTCGAGCCTCAGCAAGCTGGCGACCTTCCCCGTCGATCGCCTCAAGATCGACCGGTCATTCCTCCGCGACATCAACCACGCGGAGGACGAGTCACCGCTGGTGGCGGCGATGATCGCCCTCGCCCACAGGCTGGGTCTGCGGGTGACCGCGGAGGGCGTCGAGACCGAGTATCAGCTGGCCTTCCTCCGGCGCAACGGCTGCGACGTCTTCCAGGGGTATCTCTTCAGCCCGCCGATCCCCCCCGACCGCTTCGAGGAGCTGATGCGGGCTCGGCCGGAGGGCCGGGCCGGGCGGTGAGCGCAGTGCGAGGGAGGGTCACGGCTTCGAGCACCCCTCTCGCTCCAGCCTCCTCCCCCACCACCGATCACCTGGCGGCAGAGCCGTCATCAGAAGATCTGGCTGCCCGGCTCGGCGCGGGCGTCCAAGTAGAGCGGTGTTGCCTGGCCCTGACCCTCCGGGTTGTCGGGATGGGGTGCCCCGAGGACCAGGGCGTCGGAGACGTACCGGCCGATCCTGCGCGGGCCCAGGTTGATGCAGACGGCCACGTTCCGCCCGACCAGCTCGGCCTCCGGCACCAGGGCGAGCTGAGCGACCGACTGGATCGTCCCGAGCGCCCCGAGATCGACCCTCACGATCCGAGACGGCGCCCGTGTCCCGACGGCCATCTCGGCGCTCAGCACCCGCCCCACCCGCATGTCGACGTCCTCGAATTCGGCAAACGACACCGGCAGCCGGCGCGGCGGAACGGCAGTTCCTGACATCTGCCACCCGACGCTAGCACGAGCGCCCTGGTCCGCTCCGGCTGACGCCGCGCGCTCACTCTCCACGAACTGCTGGACCGGGCCCCGCCGGCGGCACCGGCGGTGAACCCTCCGCTCAGTTCACGTGGCTGCGCCCCGGTCGCCACTCCACATCACCGCCCCCAGCACGCCCCAGAAGCAGGACCCGACCACCAGGCCCAGCGTGTCGAAGTTGAAGGCGAAGCGGTAATCGACGGCGAGAAAAATCACCACACCGGCGGCGAGCTGAATGCTTGCCGATATCGAGCTCGCCAGTCGGGGCCGGCTCCACATCCTGATCATGGGATGGGCGGCGGTCTCCTCGAAACGGAAGAAATGGAGGACGCACATGTGCAGGAACACGCCCGCGCAGAAGCAACCGAATACCTGGAGACCGCCGGTCACGCGGCGATTGTGGCAGCCGGCGGCGCGCTTCACCCGGGCATGCACGCGGCCAGGACGAACCTCGCGGAGGACCCCCTCCGTCTGCTCAGGTCAGCTGCCGACCTCGCGGACGCGCATCGCCGCCGTGGCCCCGCCGAAACCCAGGACGACGATCGCCAGCATCACCCACAGCCCGGTCCAGTACACCCCGGTGGTGAGTGGCGCCCCGTAGAGGTGGAAGAGGGAGAGGTTCAGGACCCAGCTCGGCCAGGTGAAGAGGGGTGCGAAAAGGGGGATGTAGAAGCCCGCCACGGCGACCACCGCCAGCACGGGAACGGCGACACGGGGAAGACGTGAGATGACCAGCGCCCCCACGGCGCCGAAGGTGAGCGCGAGCAGGGCCAGCAGCGCCGTCGCGGTGACGAGCCCTCCCGTGTCGAGGTGCACACCCTGGCTGGGCGCGATCGCGGCGGTCACCACGGATCCAACCGCGGCCATGACCACGGCCGCGACCACGAGGGCGACGGCTCGCTCGGCGACGACCCGCCAGCGCGCGATGGGTTGGGCGATCTCCATCTCCAATCGCCCTCCGGCATCCTCGCTCGCCCAGTGCGAGGTCTGGGTGATCGCGTAGGCGGCGACGATCACCGCGGCGATGCTGAGCCAGACGGAGGTGACCACAGCCGTCGCCGCGGAGCTGGTCCCGGCCGCGGCGACGTAGTTCTTGAAGCCGCCGGCCGATTTGAGGAGCTTGCCGGTGCCGCGGGCGATGGAGACGATGAAGGCCGCCCCCGCGACGCTCCCGATGACCCATCCAGCGAGCCCGATCCGCTGCTGCCAGAGGCTCCGCAGCACGGGAATCCGCAGCAGGGGGACGGTGGAGGCCGACCGCACCACCCGCGCCTCACCCGTCCGGCGGCGAAGCAGCGAGGCCAGCAGATCCCGGCGCTGGAAGCCGAGCGCGGAGAGCGCGATCAGCACCACCGCGATGCCGTACAGGGCGAGCGTCGCCGCCCCGGCGAAGTGGCCGCCGGGTACGACCGCGGTGGTGAGGTCCGCCAGGTGGAACGGCGAGATCGCCGCCCAACCGTCCAGGCCCGGATTGACGCGGGCGAGCGCGTCCAGGGCATAGAGGGCGAGCATCACCACCCCGCCGAGGGCCAGCGCGCTCCGGCGGGTGGAGGCCAGCTGGGCGGCCGCCAGCCCGATCCCGAGGCAGGCGAGTGCCATCCCGAGCACGGACACGCCCTGCTCGACCAGCGCGGGAAAGGTGACGGTGGCCTTGCCGGCGGCGATCCCCGCGGCGGTCCCGATGGCGGTGATCACGACCGCTCCGAGAACGGCGATGGCGAATGCGCCCACGCGGGAGAGGAGCAACCGCACCCGGCTGAACGGGGTCGCCAGCCAGGTCTCCATGAGACCGCGCTCCTCCTCGTTGCGGATCAGCCCGGTCGCGGCGGCGAGCCCCCATACGGCAACGACCAGGGGCATCCAGGTCAGACCCTTCCACCAGAGGTACCCGGCAACCGTGTCCGGACGGAGCGGCAGGGGAACCAGGTAGGCGAGCTGCGGGCCGAGGGCCGTGGTCTGGCGCCCGAACGAAGCCCGCGCCGCCGCGGTCGCCGCGAGCTTTGCGTACGACGCGCCCGTCGAGTACGGCCCGACGAAGCCGATGAAGGCGACCGCGGCGAAGGCCCAGCGATGGGTGCGCAGCGCGTAACGGACCATCGTTCTGACGCCGCCCCGCTCGCCGCCGGCGGCCATGAGCGGGACGGAGGTATCCGACGCCGGCGCCGTGGCCGTCATGAGGCAGCTCCGGGAGCCACGGGCGCCTTCTCCTGCTCGTCGCGGAAGTAGGCCAGGAAGACCTCCTCCAGGGTGGGTTCGTGGGTGACCAGGTTGAGCACCTGGCCCTTCCCCAGGACCTGGAGGAGGGGACCGAAGCCGCCGCGGACGGCGCAGCTCAGGTGGTGGTCCTCGACGGTCACCTGCTCCACCCCGGGCAGGGCGCGCACGGCGTCCACCGGGACCTCCCCGACGAAGTCAGCCTCCAGGCGGTGATAGCGGAGGTGGTGGAGCTCGTCGAGGCGTGCCACCTGGACCAGCCGGCCCCGCCGCAGGATGCCCACCCGCTCGCAGACCCGCTCCACCTCGGAGAGGACGTGTGAGGAGAGGAAGACGGTGGTGCCCTCCCCCCGGGCCTCCTCGACCAGGCGGTAGAACTCCTGCTGCATGAGAGGGTCGAGGCCGCTGGTCGGCTCGTCGAGCACCAGCAGGCGGGAGGGGTGCATGAAGGCGAGCAGCAGGCCGAGCTTGCGCTTGTTGCCCGACGAGTACTCGCGGTAGCGACGCCCGAGGTCGAGGTCGAGTCGCTCGGCCAGCCCGGACACCCGCCCAGGATCAATGTGACCGCGCAGACCGCCGACGTAGGCGACGACATCACGGCCGCGCAGCCCGCCCCACTGGGGCATCTCCCCGGGCAGGTAGCCGACCAGGCGCTTGACCTCGACCGGGTGGGACTGGCAGTCCACCCCGAAGACCTCGGCGCGTCCGCCACTGGGACGGATCATGTCCATGAGCAGCCGGATGGTCGTGGTCTTGCCGGCGCCGTTGGGCCCCAGGTAGCCGAAGATCTCGCCGGCGCCGACCTCGAGACCGAGGTCGAAGAGGCCCCGCGATTCGCCGTAGTCCTTGGTCAGTCCCTCGGTCCGGATCGCGTCGGCCATGCTCAGCTGCCTCCTGGTCGCGCCATCCCGGCGCGGGATCTTCCTGTTCACGTCACGCGTCACGCCGGCCATCTCCGCTCACCCGTCAGCCGAACCAGAGCCGCAGCGTGGCGGCATCGATCAGCGACATCGACCCGGCCGGAGCCCCCAGCACCCGGGTGAGGGCCTCCGCCAGTCCCTCAAACCGGGCCGCCACGACCTCGAAGGGGATCTCACCCGCCTGGCGCGCGAAGAAGAGCTCGACGGCCATGTCCTGGGCGCCCAGGATCAGCGTCACCACAGCCTGGGCGGCGCCGTCCGGCGAGCTCGCCGAGAACACACCCTCGACCCTCCCCTGCTCGACGATCACGGAGAGCAGGGGAACGAGGCCGACGAGGGTGCTCCGCCGCACCTTGTCGCGGACGATCGCGTTGTCGTCCGAGTACCAGACCTCGAGGAGCGCGAGCATGAGCTCCCTCCGCTCAGCCTTCCATCCGGCGATTCCGGAGAAGAGGCGCTCCAGCTTCTGCGGGGCGGACAGCATGGGGTCGGCGACGATCGGGGACACGGCCTCCAGGGCGGCCGCGACGATGTGGTCGACGGCGGCCTCGAGCAGGGCGAGCTTCGAATCGAAGTAGTGGTAGAAGGCGCCTCTCGAGGCGTCGAGCTGGTCCAGGACGTCCTGGACGCTCATCTGCTCGTAGCCCTTGGACTGGATCAGGCGCAGCGCCACGTCGACGAAGGCCTCACGCCGAACCGCACGGGCTTCTGCGTTCACCGTGCGGGGCAAGGCGGTGTCTCCCGAATAACAGACCGACTGTCGGTCGGACAATACACGGATCCACTCGGGAGATCAAGAGGTGGCTCGCGCCGCGCCGAGCGTCACGGCGGGGGCCGGGGCCTTGGTAAGTCACCTTGACCCGCGACCATCGGTAAGGTAACTTGACAATCGTGGCAGGAAGGACACCGCCGGTCACCCCAAGCCCGCCTCGCGCACATCGGAACCGGGCGGGCCGGACGGGCGCCGCTTCCACCCCTCCGGAGGGGGCTTCCACGGCGACGTCGGCGATCAACGTCGACCGCCAGGTGATGGCCCGGATGGCGCAGGCCAACGCGGAGCTGATGGTCCGGGTGCTCCGGGGCGACGAGCCCGTGGAGGGCGACCCGGTCATGGTCGCGCTGGCCGCCGCCCGCAGCCTGGGGGTGGTGGTCGAGGACATCCTGCGCGGTCTGGTCGTCCGCGCCCGCCGCGACGGGCGAACCTGGGCGGAGATCGGCGACGTGCTGCACGTGACCCGCCAGGCGGTGCTGCAGCGCTACGGGGGTGCCTCCGCGGAGAGCGTCGCCCCCGCGGTGACGGCCAAACCGATGCGTGACGCCGGCCCCAGGGCGGTGGAGCTCCTCGAGCTGTTCTTCAGCCGCAGGTGGGACGAGCTGCGCGCCCACTTCAACCAGCGGATGCTCGACGGCTGCTCGGTCGAGCTGCTCGCCTCGGTCCGGGGGCAGATCCCGGGGAAGGCATTGGAGGCGATCGACATCGGGGCACCGCGTGTGGTCGGACCCGGCGAACACACCATGGTCGAGGTGCCCCTCACCTTCCACGCCACGCTCGCCTTCCGGCGTGGCGTCCGCCTGCGTCACGCAACTGGACGGGTGGTCTTCGATGACGCGGGCAAGGTGGCGGGTTTCTTCATCCTCCCCGACGCCACGCCCGGCCGGTGACCGAGGAACGGAGGTGATGACCCTGGCCCACCCGGCGCCCCCGGGCTCCGCCGCCGGCCCGCCCGCGCTCCAGATCGACCACCTCACCAAGCGGTTCGGCGAACGCCTCGCCTTCGAGGACGTCTCGTTCACCATCGCCCCGGGTGAGGTGTTCGGATTCCTGGGGCCCAACGGCGCCGGCAAGACGACCACCGTGCGCACCCTGGGGACGCTGATCGCGCCGACCTCGGGAACCGCCGTGGTCGCCGGTGTCCCCCTGACCCCCGACAACGGAACCGAGATCCGCCAGAGGATCTCGATCATGCCGGAGAACCCCGGTCTCTACCTCCGCCTCACCGTCATCGAGAACCTGGAGCTCTTCGCGGGCCTGTACGGCCTGCGCAACCCCCGGCCGCGCATCGATCAAGTGGTGGATGCGGTCAACCTCGGAGCGCGCGGCCGCGACCTCTGCGGCAGCCTCTCCAAGGGGCTGCGACAGCGCGTCGGCCTGGCTCGGGCGCTGCTCAGCGAGCCGGAGATCATGTTCCTCGACGAGCCGACCTCCGGGCTCGACCCCGTGGCCGCCCGCGAAGTGCACGACCTGATCAACGGTCTGCGGGAGCGCGGGGTCACCGTCTTCCTCACCACCCATCGCCTTGACGAGGCGGAGCGCCTCTGCGACCGGGTCGCCATCCTCAACACCCGCCTGCGCTCGGCGGGCCGGACCGAGGAGCTCCGCGAGACCCTCTTCAGCCGGTCACTGGTGGTCGAGACCGCGATGCCGCTCGACGCGCCCGACGGAGCCTTCAACCAGGGCGCGGGGGTCGACGGCTGGCACTCCGACGATCCCACCCATTACGTGCTGAACGTCAGCGATCCGCGGGTCGCGGCGCCGGCGGTCACTCGGGCGCTGGTCGGCGCCGGTGCGGACGTGATCTCGATCGCCGAGGCGCGCCACTCCCTCGAGGATGTTTACCTCGAGCTCATCGACGAAGACCCCGAGGCGGCTCGGCCATGAAGCTGGACGCCGGGCGTCTGCTCGCCGTGGTCCGCAAGGAGTTTCGCGTACTTGTCCGGAACCGCTTCATCATCGGGACCATGGCGGTGCTGCCGCTGGTCTTCCTAGCTACTCCGATGATCGAGATCTTCCGGCTCAGCCCCGGTGTCCCCGCCATTGTCGTGCAGCGATTGGCGGGGAGCACCTTCCTCCTGCTCCTCGTCATCCCAGTGATCGTCCCGGCCGCCATCGCCGCTTACTCGGTTGTCGGGGAGCGCGAGCAGGGCACCCTGGAGCCGCTGCTGACCACCCCGCTGCGCCGCGAGGAGCTCCTCCTCGGCAAGGCGGTGGCGGCGTTCGTGCCCTCGGTCGCCATCTCCTACCTCCTCTTCGCTCTCGTCATCGTCGGTTCCCAGCTCTTCGCGTCCAACCCCGCGGTGGCGTCGGCGCTGGTGCAGAGCTCGCAGCTCGTCGGCGAGTTCCTCTTCGCTCCGCTGCTGGCGGGTTGGTCGATCTGGGTGGGCATCGCCGTGTCGTCGCGGGCGAGCGACGTCCGGGTGGCCCAGCAGCTGGGCACCCTGGCCAGTCTTCCGCCGCTCGTGGTCGTCGCGCTGATCGACCTCCAGGTCCTCACCCCGAGCGTCGCGCTGGCGCTGGTGTTCGGGGTGATCCTCCTCTTCGCCGATGTCGCCATGTACAGGGTGGTCTCGGCGATGTTTGACCGCGAACGGCTGCTGACCGGTTCCCGGTCAGGGGCGGCCCGCGCGAGCCGGGCCTCCGGCTGACCATGTCCCGCTGCGCCATCCTCCTGCGCGGTATCAACATCGGGCCCAACAACCGGATCCCGATGGCCGAGCTCCGCTCGCTGCTCACCCAGGACGGCTTCGCCGATGTCGCCACCTACCTCCAGAGCGGCAATGTCGTGCTCTCCTCCACCGGCTCGCCCGACGCGGCGGCGCGAAGATGCGAGAGCCTGATCGCGCAGCATTTCGGGCTCCAGATCGGCTCGGTGGTGCGCACCCACGGCGAGCTGGAGGCGGTCATGCGTGCGGACCCGCTGCCGGAGGCGGCGGCCAACCCCAAGGGATACCAGGTGACCTTCCTGGCGTCGGCCCCCGACCCGAGCCTCACGTCCCGTCTCGCCGCGGTCGCCACCCCGGCGGAGCGGTTCGCCGTCATCGGCCGCGAGATCTACGCCTGGCACCCGGAGGGCATCGCGCGCTCCCGGCTCGCCACCCTTCTCGCGGGGCGCGCACTCACGGGCACCGCCACCGCGCGCAACTGGATCACGGTCACCGCCCTCCTGTCCCTGACAGCGGATTGATACCGCCTGCGCCTGGCGGCGTCCGCCCCGACGCCAGCGCGGCGCCCAAGAACCCGGAGGCTAAGCGGTCTCGATGAGCGTCTGCGCGTTGCTGGACGACACAGCGTCTCCGTAGCCGACCGCCACACAGTGACCGGTGTTCATGCAGGTCATCCCCGACAGCACCTCGCCGCCCGCATTGCCGGTGGGCAAGACGTCGGAGACGATGGTCCACCCCGCTCCGGTGTCCTGCTCGATCAGGGCCGCGGTGTCGAAGCTCTCATCACCCGAGAACCCCACCGCCCAGCAGTCGCTGGCGCTGGCACAGCTCACCCCGCTGAGCACGCTCTGCGTGCTGCCCGGCGGTACAGGGCTCGGCACGATGCTCCACCCGCTCCCGGTGTCCTGCTCGATCAGCGTGGGCCCGCCGAAATTGACGTCACCCCACCCGCCCACCGCCCAGCAATCGTCGGCGCCGGAGCAGGTGATGCTGCTCAGCGAGCTCTCGACGCTGCCGGGGGGGAGGGGACTCGCAACGACGTTCCAGCCGTGGCCCGTGTACTGCTCGACAAGCCCCTGGTTGTCGCTGCCGCCCGCGACCAAGTAGGCGCCCACGGCCCAGCAGTCGGAGGCGCTCACGCAGGTCACGGCGGCCAGTTCGTCGGTCCCGCCACTGGAGGCGCTCGGGCTCGGGACGATTGACCAGCCACTGCCCGTGTACTCCTCGATCACCGTGCCAACGCCAGATGATCCCGAGGCGGTCAGGGCGCCTCCGCCCACCGCCCAACACTCGTCGGCAGTGACGCAGGTCACGCCTTCGAGATTGATTGCCCCGTCCCCCGCGGGATTGGGGCTGGAGACCACCGTCCAGCTGCCGCCCGTGTAGTGCTCGATCAGCCCGCGTTGGTCCCCGCTCGCGTCGCTATAGACGCCGACCGCCCAGCAGTCCGCCGCGCCGGCGCAGGCCATCGCCTGGAGCCGACTGGACGTGCTGCCGGGGATGGCGGGGCTGTCCACGATGCTCCAGCCGCTCCCGGTGTCGTGCTCGAAGAGGGGCTGATCATCACTCTCGCTGCCGGTGGAGTTCCAGTAGCCCGCGGCCCAGCAATTGGTGGCGGTGACACAGGTCAGACCGCCGAGCCAGGCACCGGTGCTCCCCGCGGGATCCGGGCTGGAGACGGTGCTCCAGGAGACCGGTCCGATCGCCGGCGGCGGGCTCGCCGCGACCGTTGGAGTCGCGCTGGCTGTGACGGGGTGCGACGAACCGCCTGTAACAGCCGGCACCTGACCGCAGGCGGCGCCGATGGCCGCAAGCACGACAGCCGCCGCCACTCGGCGGCGCGACTCCCTCGAGCCTCCCGTCACGTCTGGCACCCCCGTGTCCGGCCGCCCGGGTCAGGTCCTGGCCGTCAGGTCCCGGCAATGAATATACGGACGCGGACCGCCCCGACGATCCGGTGGTACCCGGACATCGAGGGGCCGGGCGCCGTCAGCCCTCTGCCGGAGTCCCGACCAGCTCGGCCAGCAGCTCCTGCACACGAGCGTCGATCTCGTCACGGATGCGGCGGACCGTGGCGAGCGGCCTGCCGGCGGGATCCTCCAGCTCCCAGTCCAGGTAGCGCTTGCCGGGGAAGAAGGGGCAGGCATCGCCGCAGCCCATGGTGATCACCACGTCCGCGGCGTGCACGGCCTCATCGGTGAGCGGCCTGGGGAACTCACGGGAGATGTCCAGCCCCACCTCGGCCATCGCCGCCACCACCGCCGGGTTGAGCTGGGACGCGGGTTGCGAGCCCGCCGACCGCACCCGGACGCGGCCACGCGCCCGGTGGTCGAGAAGGCCCGCCGCCATCTGGGAGCGGCCCGCGTTGTGGACGCAGACGAAGAGCACCTCCGGCACCCGCGCCGTGCCCGTCCCGCTCATGGTCGTACCTCGCTCATCCCGCTCGCCTCACTGCGCGGGTGGCTTGCGAGCGCGGATGAAGGCGCTGACCACCCGCCCGCCGCCGTCGTGCACGGCGCCCAGGGCGAGCTCACCCTCCGCACCGGCCACCTGACCCGCATCCTCCGCCGTGTAGTCGCGCGTCACCTGCAACGTGACGTCCTCGAAGCCGGCGCTCTCGAGCAGTCCGCGGTAGACGTCGTCCTCGAGCGCACCGGCGAGGCAGCCCACCCACAGCTCGGTGCGGCGTCGGATCTCCTCAGGGAGCTGGCCCTGGACGACGACGTCGGAGACGGCGAAGCGCCCACCAGGCCGCAGGACGCGGAACGCCTCGCGCAGGACACTGCCCTTGTCGGCGCTCAGGTTGATGACGCAGTTGGAGATGACGACGTCGACCGACTCCCCGGGGAGTGGGACGCTCTCGATCGTCCCCTTGACGAACTTCACGTTGGTGGCCTCGGCCTGCGCCGCATTCCGCTCGGCCAGCTCCAGCATCTCGTCCGTCATGTCGACCCCATAGGCGAAGCCCGTCGGACCGACCCGCCGCGCCGAGAGCAGCACGTCGATGCCGCCGCCGGAGCCGAGGTCGAGGACGACCTCTCCCGGCTTCAACTCGGCGAGGGCCGTGGGGTTGCCGCACCCCAGGGAGGCCAGGACGGCGTCGGGCGGCAGTGCGGACACCTCATCGATCGAGTACAGGTCACGGCTCACGTCCGCCGGGGCAGCGGGGCTGCAGCACGAATCCGTGCACGAGGCCGCCCCCTCGCAGCACGACGTGCCGGCAGCGGTCGTCGGCAGGACCGACTCGGCCGCCACGCCACGGCTCGTCACGGCGGTGGCCGCCGATGCGTAGCGCTCCCGCACCGCCTCCCGGACACTGTCCCCGTCTGTGGTGTCGAGCACGTCGGTCATGATCCAACCTCGCATCGATGGCTGTCGATCTATTGCCGGGAGGATACCTGTTCCCATCGATGCTTGTCTGGATTATGCACTTGACACGGAAACCCTTATCTGTCATCATCTTCCTATGGACGAGAACGCGGAGATCGGGACCGAGCCGGGGGCTTCGGAGCCTTCGGTGGCTCCGGAGGATTCGCAGCCTCCCGCAAGAACTCGTGGACCTCGGGCGGGAACACGTGGCGGGCAATCTCGTCGGACGTCATCTGGTGTGCCGGCTTCCGTTCGTCGGTCATCGGAGATGGACCTCCTGAGCCTCATGGACGCCTACGGCAGCGAGGATCGCTGCCGGACCATCCTGGAAGAGCTTCGCTGGCCCGAAGGCCCGCATTGCCCCCGCTGCCAGGGGACCAAGCTCTCCCGCATCTCGACCCGTGAGCAGTTCGACTGCGACGGGTGCGGCTACCAGTTCTCGGTCAAGGCCGGGACCATCTTCCACGACTCCCACCTTCCGCTCCGCAAGTGGTTCGTGGCGGTCTACCTGATGACCGAATCCCGCAAGGGGATCAGCGCCAACCAGCTTCAGCGGATGCTCGGGCTGGGCAGTTACCGGACGGCTTGGTACCTCTGCCACCGTATCCGGGCCGCCATGGTCGAGGCCGACCCCACGCCGCTGCTGGGCACCGTCGAGACCGACGAGACCTATCTCGGCGGCAAGCCCCGACACCCCGCCAAGAGCAAGCAGGAAGCCGCTCAGCGGTGGATGCAGCACAAGGTCATCGTCCTGGGCGCGGTCGAGCGCGGTGGGAAGGTTCGGCTCCAGATGGCCCCCCGCAACCGCAAGGGCAACGTGACCGAGTTCCTGATGCGGACTGTGGATGACCACGCCGAGGCCATCTACAGCGACGAATTCCGTTCCTACGACGACATTGGTGACGAGGACACCCGGCACGAGGCCGTCAACCACCGCGCCCGCGAGTGGGTGCGTGGGGACGTTCACACCAACACCATCGAATCCGTCTGGTCCCTGCTCGACCGGGCGATCATTGGCAGCTACCACAAGCTGAGCGCCAAGCATCTCCCGGCCTACCTCTCCGAGTTCGAGTGGCGGTTCAACAACCGCGAGAACCCGTACCTGTTCCGGGACACGCTGACCCGGCTGGTTGCTGCTGAAGCGCTGCCATACAAGGCACTCACGGCCTAGCTTCTCGCCGCGATGGTGAGTTTCCCGTCAGAGCACGTAACTAGGAACTCAGCCTTCTCTCGGCAGCCAGCCCCCTGCGCGACAACGACTACGCGCGTTGGAGAAACCAAGGGGCGGAATCTCAAATCGTGGTTCTTGGCCCGAAAGCGGGTCTCCTCGTTGAAGGCGTAGAACGCATCTTCGTGGTAGTACTGCCAGGCGATGTCCACGGGGTGCTTACTTCCGTTGGCCGCCAGGGTTCTTTCCTCACCCACCAACGTTCGCTCGGGATCGGGGTGTTGGACCACCGCGGACCACCGCCCGTCGATCTGGTAAAGCTGTCGCCCATCAGGCCCAAAGAAAGTCAGCGTAGTGTGGACATGCTCTGCATCGCGGTTGCCCACGTGAGGTTGATTGCTGACCTTCACGTAAGCGCCATAGCCGTTTTCATCCTTGCCATATCCGACATGCGTAGTGGAAAAGGTGGAGGTGATGGAGATCGACGTCGCCGTGCTGGTCATACCTATGAGTTCTCCCGTCCTCGGGTTCGTCTCATGGACCACCCCGCGCAGCTCGGTGTACGGGTCGTCGATGACCAATCTCGGCCGTGCCCGGTACTCGCGCCTCGCAAGCCACGCGGCGGCGGCTATGAGAGCAATGCCGATTGCCAGAAGCGCGTGGACGTACCAGGCACCCCATTGGTTGGGTGTCGGCGAAACGGCAAGCGTCGCGGCGGCAATCAACGCGACCATGCCGCCCAGCGCGACCTGTATTGGCCTATCCATTGCCAGGACCGATACGCCTGCCGCTCGGTTGTTCTTGTGTGGCCGACGCCCCGTCGGTTACGTGCGTCAGGCCCCCAAGGTACTCGGCGGCGGCTACAGTTTGCCCTAACTCTCCGATCTTCTGAAGCACCGCGAGAGTAGCGGGATTGATGGGTCTGGGCGGCGGTTGCCTGCCTGGCCTTCGTCGGTTCAGAACTGGCACCAACCAGCAAATCGCCAACACCAGAGCAAGCACCAGGCAAATGATCCCCACCCAGAAGAGAACCACGAAGCCCCAGTGCGGAAGATGTATCCCAACGGACGCACCACCGTAGGCGACGAACTCCACGCCTAGCGCGACCAGGCATGAGACTGCGCTCCAAACGCCCGCGGCCCTGTGCCCAACGACGACATGGCGGCCCATCGCATCGGACGATACCGCGCGGCACTACCCTGCGTCAAGTGCATCATCCCGATGCTTGTCAATCCGTACAATGGAGCCATGCCCACCACGATCGACTCCACCGGGACGGACGTGGCCGCGGAGATCCCGCTGCGTGTCCGGGGCTGCTGCCAGCCGGTGGCGCCCCGCATCCCCGGACCCGACGCCGAGGAGTGCGCCGCGATCTTCCGAGCCCTGGGGGACACGACGCGGCTGCAGATGATCCACATGCTCGCCGAGGCCCGCGAGCCGGTCTGCGTCTGCGACTTCACGGCGGCCTTCGACCTGGGGCAGCCGACGATCAGCCATCACCTGGCGAAGCTCCGCGAGGCGGGGCTGATCGTCTCCACGCGGCGCGGCATCTGGACCTTCCACCAGCTGAACCCGGAGATGTCCTCGGCGGCCGCTGAGGTGGTGGCACTCCTCCACTGAGCGGGGCCCCCGACGCTTCGCCTCAGGCCGGAACGGACACCCCCACCCCGCCCCGCGTGGCGCCGCCGAAGCGGGCCTTCTCGGCGGCAATGTCGAGCGGCGCCATCCTGCCCTGGGAGTCGGCCGTGATCAGCGCAGCGGGCACCAGCCAGGACACCTCGAACTCCAGGCCGTCGGGGTCGTGCGCGTAGAGCGCCTTGGTGGTGCCGTGGTCGGTCGCCCCCACCAGGGCGCCGCGCTCGGCGAGGAGTGCCTGGATGCGATCCAGCTCGTCCAGGGTGTCGACCTCCCACGCGATGTGGTACAGCCCGACCGTGGTGCGGCCGGCGCCGGAGGCGGCGGCCCCCTCCCCGACCGTGAAGAGTCCCAGATCGTGATCGTTGGTGCTGGCCGGGGCCTGGAGGAAGATCGCCTTTCCCCCCGCCATCTCCATGACCACCCGGAAGTCGAGCACCTCCCGGTAGAAGGCGGCCGTCCGGGTGGCATCCCGGACGTAGAGGACAGCGTGGTTCATGCGCGTGACGGGCATCGGCTCTATCCCCTCCAATCGGCAGCTCGGGGTGGGACCCGGGTCGACCCAGCATAGCCGCCCGTACTCGCAACCGCGGTGGGCCGTGCCCGCTCGATGGCGGTCCAGCGAGCTCTGGCGCGGCGCTCGTCCAGCCGTCGGTCTCGCGCCGCCCGGTGTCAACCGCCCATGGCGGCGGCCGCGGCTGCCGCGTAATCCTCCTCGCTGACGTGCTCCTCCCAGGTGGTTCCCGGCTGCTGGATCGCCAGGTGGGTGAGCGCGTGCTGCGCGGTGGCCCCATGCCAGTGGCACTCGCCCGGCCCCGCCCACACGGTGTCACCGCTCCCGATCCCCTCGGCCGGACCACCCACGCTCTGGACCAATCCAAAACCTGCGGTGACGTGGAGCAGCTGTCCCGCCGGGTGGCTGTGCCACGCGGTCCGGGCGCCGGGTTCGAAGTGGACCTTCATCAACTGGACCCCTCCCGACTCGCGTGCCGGTGCCAGCTCCTCCATCTCGACGTGGCCGGCGAACCAGTTCTCCGGCCCGGGTTCCGCCCCCCCATGATCGGCACGGGTGATGTCCATCTCGCGGTCTCCTCGGTGCGGGCCGACTGGTCCGTTCATGGTGGCCGAATGCCGCGAGGAAGTGGGGCCCGCGGGAAGATCCGCCGCCGCCCGGCGGTAGCCTCCGCGGCTTTCGGGTACCATCCTTGACTGTGTATCTGTTGACACCATGATGGTGCTGGCACCGCCTCCCCCCTCCGGCCCGGAGCCGGCGGTCCGCCCCTGCAGGGTGTGCGAAAGGTCACTCCCCGGAGGAGGTGCCCGCTGCCCCAACCCCCTCTGCGCCAGCGCCGCGCGCTGGTTCGGCTGGAACATCGCGGCAGCGGAGAGGTCCGGCCCCCTGGAGGTCGCCCTCAACGCCTTCAAATACCGAGGGTCGCGGGAGTGGGCTCCCATCTTCGGCGGGATGCTTGTCGAGCTCATGGAGAGGCGGCGCCGCCTCCTCCAGCCCTTTGACCTCATCACCGCCAGCCCGACCTTCCTGGGCACAGGCGGTCGTGACGTCGACCACACCCGATTGATGCTGGTCGAGGCCGCCCGTCAGGTCCCGCGCGAGCACGCATGGCCCTTCGACCTCGGCAGGGTCCCCGCCATCGTCAAGACGCGACCGACCCCGCGACTCGCCTGGCTCGACCATCGGGAGCGCCGCCGGGTCGCCGAGGAGCAGCTCCGCCCCGCCCTCCACGTCCCAGATCGGACGCGGACCGCCGGCAGGCGGATCCTGGTTGTCGACGACGTCTTCACCGACGGCCGCACCCTGGACGAGGTGGCGCGGGCGCTGCGTCTGCGGGGCGGCGCCCGACAGGTGTGCGGTCTCGCCCTCTGCCGGCAGCCCTGGCGCGGCCACGCAGCCACCATCGCCGCAGCGCTACCGTCTCCCGCCGTGTCTGCTGACTTCGCACGGCCGCTCGACGGGCCGGGTCCCCACCCGCCGTCGTGACTCGGGGTCGCTCCTCCCACCAGATGGCGTGCGCCCACTCCGCACTGCGAATACTCAGGGTCTGACCGGTGCGGCTCACACCGCGCGACGTCGAGGTCCTGAGCTTCACCGCGCACCACGGCATGGTCACCCCCGACCAGCTCACCACGCGTTTCTTCGCCTCCACCCCGGCGGCGCTCCGCCGCCTCGGCGCGCTCGAGACCGCCGGACTGCTGGTGAGGGACCGCGTGCTGGTGGCAGCCCCGCCGGTGGTGCGCACCACGCGCGCGGGCATACGCCGCGCGGGCTGCGACCTGGCGCCGGCGTCGCTCGACCTGGCCCGCGTGCGCCACAACCTTGCCCTCGTCGACCTCTCGGAGGAATTGCTGGCCTCCCACCCCGGCAGTGTCTGGACCACCGAGCGCGAGCTGCGGCGGGATCGGATGCGAGCCGCCCGCTCTGGCGGACGCTGGGATCGGCAGCGCCGGGTGCCCGACGGACTGCTCCGGCTGGCCGACGGCACCCGGGTCGCCGTCGAGCTGGACCTGACCCCGAAGCGATCGGCGCGGCTCGACCTCCTCGCCGGTGCCTACGCGGTCGATCGCGACGTCGACATCGTCTGGTGGTACCTCCCCAGCGAGGTCGCGGTGTCGCGCATGCGCGCGCTGGGGGCGGAGCGGGGACTGGAGCGGCTGATCGAGCCCCGCTTGCGGCGCATTCCATAGCCGTGCGCCAGGACGCGGACGTTCCTCGCGGGCCGGACAGCACTCCCGTCGCGCCCAACGCCCCTTGCGCGCGCACGCGCCGCTCCACCGCGGCGATTGATCCTCTTTCGAGGCGATCGGCCACCGTGAGACGATCCCCCGCCGAATGCCACCCTTCCGCCGTGCCCCGCTCCCTCCGGAGCCACCACCTCCACCGCCGTCGTCCGACCCTTCCGCGCATCCTGCCGGTCACATCCGGCTGGGGGTGGAGAGCGTCAACCGGCGGCCCTTCGACATCGCCATCCCCGAGGGGGTGGTCCAGCACGTCACCCTGCTCGGGTTGACCGGCTCCGGCAAGACGACCACCGCCGAGCGGCTCGCGGAGGGGGCGGTGGCCTCCGGGGTGGCCTTGCTGGTGATCGACGCCAAGGGGGCGAGCCTGCGCGGGGCGGCCCGGCGGCTGGCCGCCGCCGGCGGGCTCGACTACCGCGAGGTCGTCCCGAACATCCCGGGCACGCTCGGCTACAACCCCTGCGCGGTGGGCAGCCGGGCCCAGGTCGCGGACAAGCTGGTCTCCGCCTTCACCCACGGGCCGGCCGGCCAGGTGTACCGGGTGATCGCCATGGAGACGATCTCCATCCTGGTCGGCATCCTCCAGGGACTGGGCGAGCCGGTCACCATCCGGCGGCTTCGCCGCGAGCTGGACCGCACCCGGATGCCGGGCCTCGCCCACCGCGCCCGCGACGTCACCCCCGATCTGGCCGACGACCTGGCCGACCTGGCCCGGCGGGGCGGCGTCACCGCCGACGCGTTCGAAGGGATGCGGAGCCGCCTCGGCGCCCTCCTCCACGGTGAGTACGGGGCCGTCTTCGACGGTGATGGCCCGCAGCTGGACCTGCCCGCCGCGCTCGCCTCCCCGGGCGTGACGTACATCGGCCTTCCGGCCCTGGCGGTCAGCCAGGACACCGCGCTGATGGCTCGGGTATTGATCCAGGACCTCAAACAGGCCGCCTTCGAGCGGCTCCAGCGGCCCGGCGCGGCATCGGCGATGCTGGTCCTCGACGAGTTCGCGGCCCTGGACGACCCCGAGCAGATCAACGACCTCCTGCGTCAGGCACGGGAGGCGCTGGTCAGCACGGTGGTCAGCACCCAGCAGCTCCCGGACCCGCGCAGCGCCCACGCCCTGCGCAGCGCCCTCCTCGGTGCCGGCGTCGTGATCGCTCACCGGGTCGGCCCCGATGACGCCGAGGCAGTGGCCCGTGTCATCGGGACGCAGAGGGGGGTCCAGGTGACCCGGACCCTCGGCGACGACGGCGGGCCGGCCCGGCGGTCGGTGCGAGCGATCGACCGCTACACGGTGGAGCCCAACGTGATGAAGCAGCTGGCAACCGGGGAGGCGGTGGTGCTGAGCATCGTCGGCCGCCGGCGCGTGGCCACCCTCCGGGTGCTCCGGCCCTGCTCGGCGGGCGAGATGTGACCTCGCCCGTCGGTTACGCCCCTCCCCCACCCGCGGTGGTCACCGGGGGCCCCGCGGCGGGTCACACCCGGCCCGCCGGCGCGGCCGCCTGGATCTCAGCCGGGCTCCGCGGGCGCGGAGGCGCGGCGGCGGCGACCCTCGTCTGCGCCTGGTCGGGCGTGTGGCTCGCGGTCTGGCTGCTGGTGGCCGACGCCCTGGTGGGCGGGCTGCTCTCCGCCCTCGGGTACTCGATCAGCACGGCGCTCGTGGGCGGCGGCGGAACCAGCCCGGGTGGAGCCGCCCTCTCGGTCGCGGGAGGCGCCCTCCGGGGTGCCGCCACCGGGCTCTTGTCGAGTGTCGTCTCGCTGGTCGTCGATGAACCCCTCCAGCTTCTCGCCGCGCTCTGCGGCGGTCTGCTGGTGTCGGGGGCGATGTTCACCACCGCCGTGGCCCTGGAGCCGTGGCTGCTCCGCCTCCGCGGCTTCCGGCGGATGAGCCGGCGCGAGGCGGCCCGCGTGACGCCGCTGCTCGAGGCGGGCGCCGTCGACCTGGGACTGACGTCGCTGCCGCTCCTCCTGATGGCGGACGGTGACAACCTGCGCGTGCAGGCGCACGCCCGCCATCTGGTGGTCGGCCGCGGCCTGCTCGACGAGATCGGCGACGGGCCCGCCGCCGACGCCGCCCTGGATGCGGTGCTCTGCCACGGGCTCCACCACTGGGCGGCGGGAGACGGCGCCGGCGACCTCCTGGTCCGCTGCTGCGGCCTGCCGCTCGTGATCCTCTACGACGCCGGCTACCGGCTGGCCGAGCAGGGCAATGGGCTCATCGCGCTGGTCGGGTGGGCGGTGCTCTGGCCCGCCTGGCTGCTCGTGCGTCTGGTGATCCGGCCGATCGCCGCCGTCACCTCCCGACGGCAGGAATACGCGGCCGACGCGGCCGTGGCGGGAACCGGCAGGGGCGGCGCGCTCCATGGCGCGCTCAGCCTGCTCGGGGAGCTGGAGCCGGGCCAATCGGGCTGGGACCGGGTCATCGCCGCCACCCACCCGCCGCTCGAGCTGCGCCTGGAGGCGCTGGAGGCCGTTGGTGATGCCGGGCAGGGGCGGTAACGGCTCAGGCCGGAAGTGCGACCAGCTCTGACCCCGAGGTGGTCACGACCTGGAGCGACGAGAGCTGGGTGGGGCTGATCCCGGTGGCGCCATCGATCTGCACCCCTCCGGTGTAGCCCACCTTCCAGGTCCCCGCCACCTGCTGAGAGCCGTCCTGCCCGATCGCCACCAGCTCGCACTGGTCGCCGGGGGTGACCCCGGAGACGTCGAGGTGGATGGAGGTCCCCCAGGCCTCGGCGTACAGCTCGGCGCTGGCCCGGACCCCGGTGCTCTGATCGGCACCGGAGAGCCGCGCGACGGCGGCGACCGCTGGAATGGCCGGAGCCGGCCGGGTGACGACAAGAACGCCCACGGCCGCCGCCAGGGCGATGACGGCCGCCCCGCCCACCGCCACGCCGGCGCGCCAGCGCAGGCGCTGCCGCTGGCGCCGCCGGCCCAGCTCGCCGAGGGTCCGCTCCAGGAGGGTTGGGCGCGTCCCGGCGGCGGGGCCCACCCGAAGCCCGGGCGCCGGGAGGGCGCCCGCGCCAGTTCCGGCTGCCAGCGCCTCGTCTCGGCTCAGGCGGCCCAGCAACCCGGGCATCCCGACCAGCTGGACCAGCTCCTCCCGGCACCCAGCACAGCCGGCCAGGTGGGCCTCGATCTCGTCACTCTCCTCGGGGCGGAGGGCACCCAGCACATATGCGCCGAGCGCGATCCGGAGCTCGCCGCAGCCGTCGTTCATGGTCGCCAACCTCTTTCCTCCAGCGCCAGGCGCAGGGCGCGGAGCGCGTAATAGGTGCGGGATTTCACCGTCCCCTCGGGGACCCCGAGAACCGCCGCCGCCTCGGCGACGCTGTGCTCCCGGTAGTACGTCTCGACGAGCACGGCGCGGTGCTCCGTGCTGAGTGCGCCGAAGGCCGCGCTCACCTCCCAGGCGTCCACGGCACGGTCGATGCCGTCGCCCACGGACCGATGGTCGAGCGCCTCGGTGCCGAGGACCTCGGGGCGGCTCCGGCGGGCCCGATGGTGGTCGGTGGCCAGATGGCCGGCGACCGTGAACAGCCAGGGGCGCAGTGAGCGGGTCGCCGCATCGAGGCTGCCGGCGTGCCGCCAGGCCCGGAGCATGACCTCCTGCACGATGTCCTCGGCCCGGCCCGGGTCCCCGACCAGCCGGGTGACGTATCCGAGCAGCGCGTCTCCATGCTCATCCCAGAGTGCGGCCAGGAAGGCCTCGCCGGGATCCGCGCTCACGGCGGTGCGCTCACTCCATGGGGCGGTGGACTGCACACCTCCACCACGCTCCGGGGACGTCGTGAGTTCATCGGCGGATGAACCGCGCGGTCCGGGCTGTCGTGTGGTGGGCATCGGATCGGTCCTCACCGAGGCGGGACGGCTCGCCGGAGGTGACCAGCGGAGAACATCATGAACGCACCAGCCTCGGGCGGGCCCCTCACTTTGCCGAGCCACCAGCGCGACCCCGGGCGCCCGTCGGAGGGCCGGCGGCGCTCCCCGGGGCTCTTTGGTCACCGCTCCGAGCTCGCCCGGCTCCTCGGATTCGGCGCCGCGGTCGTCCTGGTCGCCGCCTGCGGGTCGACATCAGCGTCGAGCGGAGGCAGCAACCCACCTGGGACGGCAGCGGCAGCGGGAAGCAGCAGTGCCTCCAGCGCCGCCTCGACGGTCATGGTGGCGACGGCGACGGTCAGCGGCAGCTCCAAGCAGGTGCTCACCGAGTCCAACGGCTACACGCTCTACTACAACACCGACGACACGTCGACCACGGCGAGCTGCACCGGAGCCTGCGCTGGCACCTGGCCACCGCTGGTGCTCTCCTCCGGACAGCCGACGAGCGGCTCCTCACTCTCCGGGAACCTGACCACGGCGACGACGGGGAACGGAAGCCAGGTCGAGTACAACGGGCACCCCCTGTACCGCTACTCCGGTGACAGCGGTGCGGATCAGAGCAACGGTGAGGGCAAGGGCGGCATCTGGTTCGTCGCAACGCCATCGCTGACCAGCTCGGGGTCCTCGGCGTCGGCGGCCAGCGCGCCCAACGGGTACTGAAACACCGACCCGCGTTGGGGTGGTGGGCCAGTGCGAGCAACCGGCTTCCCGGTGGTGAGCCGGAGCGAGCACCTGACCCACCATCCCCGCGCGTCATCCGAGGCCAACCACCGCCTCACGTCTTCCGAGCAGGAGGCGGGGCCAGGCGGGTAGCCTCATAGCGTGGGCATCGAGACGGACGCGGCGACAGAGAGCTCCACCCCCGACTTCCTCCGGGACCACGCGCAGGAGATCGTCACCGCTGCATCTCGCATCGCGGGCCACGTGCGCCGCACGCCGGCGCTCCCGGCCGAGGAGATCGCCGCCGGCGCCGTGATCAAGCCGGAGATGCTCCAGCCAACCGGCTCGTTCAAGGTGCGCGGCGCCTTCAACGCCGCGCTCGCGCTCCTCACCCGTTCGCCGGACGCACGCGGCGTGATCACGGTCAGCTCGGGGAATCACGGCCAGGCGGTGGCGCTGGCCGCCCGCAACCTGGGTCTCGACTGCACCGTCGTCATGCCCGAGGGGTCGAACCCGGTCAAGGTGGCCGCGGTGCGGGCACTCGGCGCTCGGGTGGTGAGCGAGGGGGTGACGGGCGCCAACCGTGAGGAGCGCGCCCGCGAGCTCCAGGAACGGACCGGGCTGGCCATGATCCACCCCTTCGACGCCTGGGACACCATCCACGGCCAGGGGACCATCGGCCTCGAGCTCCTCGACGACGTGGCGGACCTGGGCATGCTGGTCTGCCCCGTGGGCGGCGGCGGGCTCATCTCCGGCTGCGCCCTCGCGCTCAAGGCATCCCGACCCGACCTCCGGATCGTCGGCGTGGAGCCCGAGCTGGCGGGCGACGCGGCCACCTCGATGCGAAGCGGCCGCCACGAGCGGCTCAGCGGACCCCCCGCCACCATCGCCGACGGCCTGCGCAGCATGAGCATCGGTGACCGCGGCTTCGAGGTCATCGTCCGCCGCCGGCTGGTCGACGAGGTGGTGACCGTCTCGGAAGCCGAGATCGAGCGGGCGATGCTCCTGATCTGGACCCGGCTTCACCTGGTGGTCGAGCCCTCGGGGGCGGTCGGCGTGGCCGCCCTCATGACCGGGCGCATCTCCCCCGCCCCCGCCGGCGCCCGCACCGCCGTGGTGCTCTCCGGGGGTAATGTCGATCCAGCCCTCTCCGCGCGGCTGCTCGCCGCCCACGCCGCCGGTCTCGTCACAGGAGGTTCAGCGCCATGAAGCTGGGTCTGCACATCCCGGACTACACCTGGCCCGGCGGCCCGGACAGCCTCGGCCACGACCTCGCCCGGGTCGGTCAGGTCGCCGACGAGGCGGGCTTTGACCGCGTGAGCGTGATGGACCACTTCTTCCAGATAGGCCACCTCGGACCGCCCGAGCACGAGATGCTGGAGGCGTACACCACCCTGGGATTCCTGGCGGCTCACACCTCGCGGGTCAAGCTGCTGACGCTGGTGACCGGGGTCGTCTACCGCCAGCCGGGGCTGCTCGCCAAGGCGGTCACCACCCTCGACGTCCTCTCCGGGGGCCGGGCCATGCTGGGCATCGGCGCCGCCTGGAACGAGGAGGAATCACGAGGGCTGGGGCTCGACTTCCCGCCGATCAAGGAGAGGTTTGAGCTGCTGGAGGATGCGCTGCAGATCTGCCTGCAGATGTGGAGTGGCGATGACCGGCCGTTCACCGGCACCCACGCCAAGCTGGAGCGCACCCTCAACTCGCCCCAATCCCTGAGCCGGCCCCACCCGCCCATCCTCATCGGTGGCTCCGGCGAGCGCAAGACGCTCAAGCTGGTGGCCCGCTACGCCCAGGCCTGCAACCTCTTCAACACGCCCGAGCTGGACCACAAGCTGGACGTGCTCCGCGAGCACTGCCAGCGTGAGGGCCGCGACTACGACGAGATCGAGAAGACGGTCGGCTACACCTTCGACGTCGGGCCGAACGGCGAACGCGTCGGCCAGACCGTGGAGGAGCTGCGCGACCTGCACCGGCGGGGCTTCTCGGTGGCCCACGGACGGGTGACCGACGTCTGGCGGATCACCCCGCTGGAGATCATCGGCCGGGAGGTGCTGCCCGCCGTCGCGGAGCTCTGAGCCGGGGCTCCTCCGCGCGGGGCTCCTCCGCGTTTGAGTCACCCCGCGGCGAGCGGCGGAGCCTCCGTCAGGATCGCAGCCGTCCGGGCCCGGTGCTGGGCCGTCCAGATCCGCGCGCAGCCGTACGCGACCGCCCCGAGCGTCCCGACGAAGAAGCCGACCGGGTAGTTGGTGAGGTACGCGATGGCGATCCCGAACCAGACGATGGCCAGAGCGATCGCCACCGAGAGCCCGATGGCTCGGAGCGGGCTGCTGGTGAAGGAGCGGGCGGTGGCCGCGGGCCCGATCATCAGGCTGAACATCAGGAGCACGCCGACCACCGGCACCGTCATGGTCGAGGCCAGCGCGACCACCAGCAGGAACCCGGTCTCGATCCGCCCGGGCCTCACGCCACGCGCCTCCGCCACCTCGGGGGTGATCGAGGTCAGCAGCAGGGGCCGGTAGAGGAAGGCGATGGCGACGATGCAGGTGAGGCCCAGACCGGCCATGGGAAGCAGCTCGTCAGCGGGCACCCCCAGCACCTCACCGAAGAGCAGCGAGTAGACCGCCGCCGCGTATTCGACGCTGAAGGAGAGGAAGAGGGCCCCCAGCCCGAGCATCAGCACCAGCGCCAGTGCGGTGGCCACGTCGTGACGGCCGCGCCGGCTGAGCCAGCCGATGCCCAGGGCCCCGCCCACGGCAAAGATGCCGAGCCCCAGGATCGTGTTGGCCCCGATCAGAACGGCGCCGGCGGCACCCCCGAACGAGCCGTGCGGGATGGCGTGGGCCGCGAACGCGGAGCCGCGGAGCACCACGAAGAAACCCACCACGCCGGCGATCGCCGCCGCCATCGTCGCGGCAATCCAGGTGTTGACCATGAAGCCCGAGAACATGCAACCTGCCCTTCGTCTAGGCGGCGTCTGCGTCGACGTGCGGCTCGCAGCCGCTCTCACCCATCGCCGGGAACATCCCCACCCGCCGGTTGCGGCGGGCCCGGCCGACCGCCGCCACCACCCCCGCGCCCAGGTAGAAGACGAAGACCATCGCCACCACGAAGAAGCTGACCGGCCAGCCGTGGTCGACGGGGGGCCAGTAGAAGCTGTCGTAGGCGAGCACGATCCCGATCCACACAGCGGCGACACCGAAGAGCCCGGCGACCACCATCGCCCCACCCGGTCGCTTGGTCAGCCGCAGCGCGGTGGCCGGCGGCCCGACGAGGAGCGCTGTCGCCAGGATGGTGCCGATGGTCTCGGCGGCGAGCGAGACCGCCACCGCCATGATCACGAGGTAGGCGATCGCGACCGCGCGCACCGGCACGCCGCGGACCGCCGCCAGCTCCGGGCTGAGCGAGCTGAGCAGCAGTATCCGGTAGCAGCTCGCGATCACCACCAGGACGATGGCGCTGAGCGCCACGATGCCGGGCAGCATCGGCTGGCTGATCGTGAAGAGCGAGCCGAAGAGGATGGTGACGGTCACGCCGGTGGAGGTCGACGAGGTGGTGTCGAGGTACAGGAAGAGCGCCGCGAAGCCGAGGCCGGCCCCGAGCACGAGACCGGTCGCGACGTCGCGCGCCCGAGGCCGGTGCACACCCAGCACCTCCATGAGGCCCGCGGCGACCACGGCGATCCCCATGTACCCCCAGAGAGGGTTGGTTCCGCTCAAGAAGGCGAGCGATCCCCCCGCCGATCCCACCTCGCCCAGGGCATGGCCGGCGAAGGCCTGGCTGCGGATGACGGTGAAGACGCCCACGGCTCCGGTCACCAGCGCCACCACCGCCCCCACCACCACCGCCGCGCGGACCGGGCCGTTGGCGAAGAAGCCGGGCGCGAAGAGCGCGTTCAGCACGTGGCTCATCGCGGCGCCACGACGTCCGCCGCGGCCGGCGCGCCGCCAGTCTCCTCCACCGTGATCCCGGACGCGCCCTCGGCGCCGGAGACGACGAGGATGCGACCGTGGACGTGGAGGACGTCGACGTGCTGGCCGTACAGGGCGGACAGCACCTCGGCGCGGATCACCTCGCCGGTGGTTCCGCTCGCCGTCTTGCCCGCGGCGACGTAGACGAGCCGGTCCATGACCGGCAGCAGCGGGTTCACGTCGTGGGCCGAGATCAGCACCGCGATCCGCTGCTCCCGCGCAATGCGGGCGAGCAGGGCGACGACCTCGGCCTCGGCCCGGATGTCGAGGTTGGCCAGTGGCTCGTCGAGGAGCAGCAGACGCGGGCGGCTGATCAGGGCGTGGGCGATGAGGACGCGCTGCTGCTCACCCCCGGAGAGATTGCCCACCCGGGCGTCGGCGATGTGGGTGGCGTCGACGGCGGCGAGCATCCGATCGACGGCCTCCCGCCGTCCGCCCCAGCGCAGTGGTATCCCGAGGCGATGACCGTCGAGACCGAGGCCCACCACGTCGCGGGCGCGGAGCGGCATGTCGGGATCGAGGAAGACCTTCTGGGGAACGTAGCCGATGATGGGGCTGCGCCGGTTGAGCGGGCGCCCACCCACCAGCACGCTCCCCGAGCCGGCCGGCTGAAGGCCAAGGATGACCCGGAAGAGGGTGGTCTTGCCCGCCCCGTTGGGCCCGATCAGACCGGTGAACTCGCCCGGCCTGACGTCGAAGCGCACGTCGTGGAGCACCTCGCGCCCCGCCAGCCAGACGCTCACACCATCCACGCTCAGGATCGCGTCGTCGACGCCGGTGGAGGGGCGCGGGTCGGTCACAGCTTGGTCGTCGAGGTGCCGTCGGCCAGCGCCCGCTCCGCGGCGCTCACCTCCGCGACCATCCAGCTCTGGTAGTCGTAGCCGGGGGTGGGCATGGTCTCGTAGACGCCGACCACCGGGATGCCGTTCGACTGGGCGAGCGCGAGCAGAGAGTCGGTCAGGGAGTCGGTCACCTGCTGGTTGTAGAAGAACACCTTGACGGTGTGCTGGGTGAGGAAGCCCTCCTCTCGGCTGGTGTCCTGGGCCGAGGGGTCGACGCCGTTCATGATGTCGGCCTGGAAGGGCCAGGGTGTGACGTCGTCCAGGCCCGCGGCCTGGAGCATGTAGTCGGGCACGGGCTCGGTGACCGCGACCGGCGCGCCCGCGTAGCTCGCCTTCAGGGCGGCGATGTCGTTGGTCCAGGTGACCAACGAGCTGTCGAAGGTGGCGACCTGAGCGTTGAAGTAGGCGGCGTGGGCGGGCGCCAGCTCCCCGAGGTCCTTCGCGATAGCCGTGGCGACCGCCGGCATGGTGGTGGGCTCGTACCAGAGATGCGGGTTCTCGGTGCTGCTGGACAAGCCCAGCAGGGTCTGCACGTCGATCAGCTTGCGAGAGGAGTTGGCCGACGATGAGAGGATGGTGTCGATCCATGGGTCGTAACCCACCCCGTTCTGCACCACCAGCTGGGCCCCGCTCACCTCGCTGACCACCTGCGCGCTCGCCTCGAACGTGTGCGGGTCGGTGTTGGGATTGCTCTCGATCGCAGAGACCGACACGTACGGCCCGCCGATCTGAGCGATGACGTTGGCGTACTCGTTCTCGGCTCCGACGGCGGCGATCTTGCCGGGATCCGATGCCGCCGCGGGGGCGCAGGCGGCAGAGACGGTGGCGATGAGGACGGCGCCGGCCAGGAGGACCATGACATCCCGGCCACCGCTGCCCGCGCGTCTCGTCATCATCTTCCTCATCACCTCGCTCCCTGGTCCGTGATAGGCTTATCGGTAATGGATGCAGTTACAGAGTTTATCCGGTATGGTTCCAGATAGCAAGCCACCGGTGCCGCTCGACCCGGAGCCGAGCCGAAGCGCCGAGATCCGCTCGACCCGGCAGAAGCGGGCGCTCTCCGCAGTGCTCGCCGAGACCGACCGGTTCCGCAGCGCCCAGGAGCTGCACGCCGCCCTCCGGGCTCAGGGGACGCGGGTCGGACTGACCACCGTCTACCAGCAGCTGCGCACCCTGGCCGCCGCCGGCCAGCTCGACTCGCTGCGCTCAGACGGCGGCGAGCTCCTCTACCGCCATTGCGGCACCGACCAGCATCACCACCACCTGGTCTGCCGCGAGTGCGGCCGGACCGTGGAGGTCGAGGACACCGTGGTCAGGCGCTGGGCCGAGGAGGTGGCGAGCGACGCCGGCTTCGTGGACGTCGCCCACCACCTCGAGTTCTCCGGGACCTGCGCCGACTGCGCCCGGCGCCGGGACTGATCCGCCGGCGCCGGGCTGACTAGCCGGCGGCCACCTCGGCCGGGACCTGGCTGTCGATCCACGCCTGCAGCGCGTCCCCGGACTCGAAGGAGGTGATCAGGGCGTGCCGGGGCGCGGGGCCCGGGTTGTGGACCACGTGCCAGAGCCTCTCGGTGTCGATCACCATCTGCATCCCCGGGTGGAGCGGGATCCGGCTCTCCGTGGCGGGGTCGTCCTTCTGCTCGCGCAGGATGAAGGTCGAGCCGGGGGGTGCGTCCAGCTCCAGCCAGGAGCGGACGACCCAACCCTCACCGTCGGGATTGAGCCGATTGTTGTCGTCGAGATGAAGCTGGCGGAGAGCGGCGGCCTCGTCGCTCGGGTTGAGCTCGATCACCCGCACCCGGCCGTAGCGAGCCCCG
>Ga0181535_10000207_pt1 | contig 90890 bp, 70 predicted proteins | sample PEATcosm2014_Bin_44_FD_119774 | JGI IMG/M metagenome (GOLD analysis project Ga0181535, IMG submission 119774) | Peatland microbial communities from MTU Mesocosm Facility, Houghton, MI, USA - PEATcosm2014_Bin17_30_metaG | ecosystem: Environmental > Terrestrial > Soil > Wetlands > Peat | place... | reverse complement strand
TTGGCCATCACCATGTCGTCGTATCCGCCGGTGTAGACAATGATGGTTTCGTAGTCGATGTCGGCGGTGTGGGTGGTGACGGAGTTGAGGAAGTGACGATCGTGCGAGATGCAGATGAGGGTGCCCGAGTAGTTCTGGAGGAAGTCCTGCAGCCAGTGGATAGACTCGAGATCGAGGTAGTTGGTGGGCTCGTCGAGTAGGAGCGCTTCGGGCTTGCCGAAGAGGGCCTGGGCAAGGAGGACGCGGACCTTCTGGCCGCCCTGGAGTTCGCTCATGCGGTGGTCGTGGATGTCTTCGCGGATGTCGAGGCCGTCGAGCAGGACTGCAGCGTCGGCTTCGGCGGTGTAGCCGTCCTCGTCGCCGATGACGCCTTCGAGTTCGCCTAATCTCATGCCGTCGGCGTCGGAGAGTTCGGACTTCTCGTAGATGCGGTCGCGCTCTTCAAGAGCTGCCCAGAGAGGCTTGTTGCCCATGATGACGGTGTCGATGACCCTGTAGGCGTCGAAGGCGAACTGGTCCTGGCGGAGCACGCCGAATTTGCGCGGGCGGACGACATTACCCTTTTGGGCATCGAGGTCGCCGGTGAGGACCTTCATAAACGTCGACTTGCCGGAGCCGTTGGGACCGGTGAGGCCGTAGCGGCGGCCGGAGACGAAGCTGACACTGACGTCTTCAAAGAGGACTTTGGAGCCGTAGCGCATGGAGACGTTGCTGACACTGAGCATTGTGTTCTGGTTCCTATGGGTTGCGGGCGGGCCGCACGAATGCGGCGGCTGCGCCGGCCGGTTGAAGCTGGGGTGGTTCTGGTTGATGGCGCGGGGGTTGCTTCCCAGGTCTCAAAATCGAGGCATGGTCACCCGGATGCGCCCGGAGAACTTCGGCTCTTCTAGTTTCTCATACCTGCCAAGAAACGGAGATCCAGTTGGGCGGCGCATTGCGGTGGCCAAGCGGATTGGTTGCAACAAAGGCAGCGAGTTGGCCTCCGCTGCGCGGGGATGGCAAGTTGGCGGGTTGGCGGTGATACGCGACGGCGCGGTTTCGTCCATTCACGAGTCGGCAACGGTGGGGACTTACTTGTGGCGACGCTTGGACGCCGGATGCGTGGGCGCAGGGTGCCTGGAGCGGGGCTTTGTTTTCTGCGGGTTGGACTTGGGCGCGTGTTTGGCTGGGCGGGCGCTGTGGGCCTTGGACGGGTGTTTGGCGGGACGTACGTTGTGGACTTTGGGCGGGAGGGGCGGAACGTTGGCCAGATCAGCGAGCAGGGTGTTGGCTTCGTGATAGAGGCTAATCTCCGATCCGCCTTTGCCCTCGGTGATGGCGAGGAAGATGCCGGTCTGGCGCTGTGGGCTGAGGGCGATGTAGGTGCCGAAGCCCGCGCCGCCGCCGGTCTTCTCCATGACCATGGAGGGGCTGGCGGGGTCGCCGAGCTGAATCCAGGCGAGGCCAATGCCGGTGGCGTCGCCGGCATGGTTGAGGCCTTCCATTGATTTGAGCTGCCTGGGCCGGAGGTAGACGTCGAGAGCTCCAGCAGGCTGCGCGGGAGAGCCGGGAATGTGCAGGACGTACTGGAGGAACCTGGTCATGTCGGCCGGGGTTGAGTAGACGCCGCCGCTCGGGCCGGAGGGTTGCGTATCGGTGCAGGGGCCTTCGTCGCGCGATCCGCGAAGCAGGCGGGAACATTGATCGGGCGAGGGCGCGAGCGTTGTATCCCACATGTGCAGGGGCTCGATGAGGTTTTCGCGCAGGAGATGCGCATAGCTGTTGCCGGAGGCGGAGGCGAGGGCGTCACCGAGCAGATCGAAGCCGATGTTGGAATAAGCCGCCGCGGTGCCGGGGGGCGACTTGAGCTTCTGTTTTGGCAGCCAGTTCCAGCGGTAGGTGTAGTTGGGAAAGGTGAAGTGCGGAGTTTTTGGGGGATAGGAGGAGACTTCGCGGGGCAGGCCGGCGGTGTGCGTGGCGAGATCGCGGAGGGTGATGGGCTGGCCGGCGGCGTAGAGGGGGACGAACTTGCCGGTGGGCGCATAGCTCTGGAGGGGGTCGTCGAGCTTGACCTTGCCTTCAGCGACGAGGCGGGCGAGCAGATCGGTGGTGAGGATTTTGGAAACGGAGCAGAGACGGATTTCGGAGTTGGAGTCGGGGGTACGGCCGCTGCCGGGAAAGGTCTGGCCGTATGTCCTGATCATGGTCTCGTGACCGCGCACGACGACGAGCACCATGCCGGTTACGCCCGACTGCTCGAAGATATTTTGGCCGCGCACGTCGGCGTCGGCGAGGGAGAGAGGCTGTTGCGCGGCGAGAGACGCTGCCAGTGCACAAAGCAAAGTAGCCGCGATGAGACGGCTGGCTTGCGACAAGCGATTGGGCGAATCTGTGGACTTGGGCGTGAGCTTTGAGATGAATTTGGGGCTGTATGAAATAACTATGACCGCAGTCTCCCTTGAATAATGCCTATATGGCTAACTATAACGCAGCGGGCTCGGGGGAGCGGTGCGCTCTTAGCATCTGTCCAGAAACCCTGAAAAGACATCGGAGATGAGATAAAGAACATACCTCAGGGGCTAAAGCCCAACTCATTTTGCTGAATTTATGTACGGGCTGAAGCCCGTACCCTTCACCGTAATTCAAGTTGTTGAACAGATTCTCAGAAGACGGTGGTGAGCTTGGCGAAGGAGTCGAGCTCGATGAGGTGCTGGCCGGGAGGCGCGGCGTCGACGGTGGCGTGTTCGAGGACCCAGGTGTCTTTGTGGAAGAGGAAGATGGCGTGGAGTCCGGCGGCGAGAGCGGGGTTGATGTCGCTCTTGGGGCTGTTACCGATCATCCAACTGGTGTGGGGCGCGAGCTCGTGGCGGGCGATGACCTGGCGGTAGGTGGGCGCATCCTTTTCCTCGACGATCTCAACCGAAGAAAAAAGCTCGGAGAGCCCGGAACGGGCTAGCTTGTCGGCCTGCTCGGCGCGATTGCCTTTGGTCATGAGGATGAGATGGTGGCGGGTGGCTAGCTCGGCCAGGGTTTCGGCGACGTTGGGGAGCAGCTCGATCTCCTGCTCGGCGATGGAGCGGGCAAAGCCGAGGATGCGCGCAGCTTTTTCTTCGGTGACGGGGTGGGGGCTGAGGCGCTCGAAACAGGTGACCAGCGAACGGGTGAAGCTGGAAAGGCCGTAGCCGTGGGCGAGGATGGTTTCGCGCTCGACGGCGTTGAGGGCCTGGCGGACTTCGGCGGGCGAGTACTCGTGGTGATTGAGATAGCTGATGAAGGAGGCGATGGCGCGCTCAAAATAGATGTTGTTCTCCCAGAGGGTGTCGTCGGCGTCGATGAGAAGGGTTTGGCCGGGAGGAAAGTCGGGCATGGAATTCATGGTACAAGCTTCTAGCTTCCTGTCCCAGAAGTTCTTACCAGAAATCAGGAGATACAAAAGCAGATTCTTCGCTCACCACCCCCGAACTGAAAAACGTTCGGGGCCCCGTTCGCTCAGAATGACAGCGGCAATTTTTTTAGTAATTTTTTGGACAGGACACTAGCTGCTAGCTTCTAGCTTTCGTGCTGCTAGAGGCCGAGTTCGGTGCGGATGGCGGCGGCGATCGAATCGGCGTGGTGGCGCATGAGGGGCTCGGATTCGGCTTCGATCATGACGCGTGCTAAGGCTTCGGTGCCGCTGTAGCGGATGACTACGCGGCCGGAATCCTTCAATTCTTCTTCGGCGGCGCGGATGGCGGCGGCGACAGAGGGGATGGATTCGAGGGGGCGCTTTTCGCGGACCTTTACGTTGACGATGATCTGGGGGAAGACTTTGAGGTCGGCGGTTAGCTCATCGATGGATTGGCCGGAGCGGGCTATGAGGTCAAGGACAACGAGCGAGGTGAGCAGGCCGTCGCCGGTGGTGGCCAGATGGGGCAGAAGGATGTGGCCGGACTGCTCGCCGCCGAGGGCCGAGTGCTGCTTGAGCATCTCTTCAAGGACGTAGCGGTCGCCGACCGGGGCGCGGAACATGCGAATTTCCGAGCGCTTGAGAGCGGCCTCAAGGCCCATGTTGGACATGGTGGTGGCGACGACTAAATCGCCAGTGAGCAGGCCGCGGGCTTTGAGGTCGCGCGCGGCCATCAGGAGGATGGCGTCGCCGTTGATGACGTTCGCGTGTGCGCCGGTCAACATGCAGCGGTCTGCGTCGCCGTCGAAGGTGAGACCGATCTCTGCTTTGCGAGCTACAACTTCGGCGGCGACGGAGTTGGGGTGAAGTGCGCCGCAGTTCGAGTTGATGTTGTGGCCGTCGGGGTCGATGTTGAGCAGGGTGACGCTGGCGGCACCGTTGAGGCGGCGGAAGAGCTCGGGGGCGACGGCGGCGGAGGCTCCATTGGCGCAGTCGGCGACGATTTTGAGGCCGGCGAGCGAGAGGCCGGGGACGCAGTCGATGAGGAACTGAATGTAGTCGGCCTGGAAGGCTGGGTTGTCTTCGACGGGCGGCAGGGCGGCAGGATCGGGCGCGGCGATTTGAGCGGCGTGCTGGAGGATCTCGTCTTCCATGGCGAGCTCGACGGAGTCGGCCAGCTTGAAGCCGTCGCCGCCGAAGAGCTTGATGCCGTTGTCTTGCCAGGGATTGTGGGAGGCGGAGATGACGACGCCGGCCTGGAAGCCGTGAGTGCGGGCGAGGAAGGCGACGGCGGGCGTGGGAATGACGCCGGCGGATTCAACCAGTGCGCCCGCGGAGCGAAGGCCGGCGGCAAGTGTGGCGGCGATCCAGGGGCTGGACTCGCGGGTGTCGCGGCCGAGGATGACTTTGGGCTGCGTCGCTACGCTCCGCAGCGAGTGGGCGAGGGCGAGGCCTACGGCAAAGATGGTGGTGGGGTCGAGTGGGTACTGGCCGGCGATGGCGCGGATGCCGTCGGTGCCGAAGAGCTTGCGGATATTGGTCATGGTCTCAATTCTTGGTCTTGGGGGTCTGGAAAAGATGAGGCGCCCTTTGAAAAGCATACCTCAGGGGCTAAAGCCCAACTCATTTTGCGAGGTTTATGTACGGGCTAAACAGGCTGCGGAAATAGGGTTGATTTTGATTTTTGGGCGGGGAAAAATTTTGCAGGGGCTAAAGCCCTCATTCATTTTGGGGTATTTGCGGCCCGACTAAAGTCGTGCCCTGTTACAAAGCCTTGAGTTTCTTGAGGCCGGATAGAAGTTTTCCGCAGTCTATGAAGCCCGGACCGTTTACCGCTTCGGCTTGATGGGGGCAGGTTTGCTGGTAGCCGGTTTTTTGGGAGTGGTGGATTGGACGCGGCTCGTGAAGGAGCCGTCGGCGAGGCGGGTGGTGAGCTGGTTGCCGGTGGTGAGCTGTGTTGTGGAGCGGATGAGGGCGCCGTTTGCCGAGAGGACGAGAGCGTAGCCGCGGTCGAGGACGGCTAGAGGCGAGAGCGATTTGAGGCGCGCATCGAGTGCGCCGACGTGGACGGCTGCGCGTTGCAGGGTGCGGTCCAGAGAGCGGTCGATGCGGGTGCGCAGGGCCTGCAGGCGTTCGCGGGCTTCGGCGAGAGACTGGCGCGGATCGTGGCGGAGTACGGCGGCTGTCAGGTCTGCAACGCTGTTCTGGCGCTGGCGAAGCTGGGTGGTGACGGCGGATTCCAGGCGGAAGCTGAAGTCGTCGACGCGCTGGGCGGCACGGTGGAGGAGCATGGTGACGCGGGACTCGGCGCGGCTGATGGGCAGGCGCGTGAGGCGCTGACGGGCCTGGAGGAGCTGGAAGCGCGTGGCGCGTTCGAGCCGGTGCGACAGCGTGGCGAGGTGCTCGGCGATCTTGTGCTGGGCCTCCGTGATGAGCTCGGCTGCGGCTGAAGGCGTGGGGGCGCGGAGGTCGGCAGCGAAGTCGGCGATGGTGAAGTCGGTTTCGTGGCCGATGGCGGAGACGACGGGGAGTTTGCTGGCGACGATGGCGCGGGCGACGCGCTCGGAGTTGAAAGCGGAAATGTCTTCAAGCGAGCCTCCGCCGCGGGCGAGGACGATGAGGTCGATGAGGCCGGGACGGGTGAGATTTGCCGAGTTGAGTTCGGCGAGGGCGGCTTCGATTTCGGCGGGCGCGGCGTCGCCCTGGACGGAGACGGGGAAGAGCAGGACGTTGAGGCCGGAGTGGCGGCGGGCAACGATGTTGAGAAAGTCGCGGATGACGGCGCCGGTGGGCGAGGTGACAATGCCGACGGTGCGCGGAAAGGCGGGCAGAGGGCGCTTGCGATCGGCGTCGAAGAGTCCTTCGTTTTTGAGACGCTCCTTGAGTTGCTCGAAGGCGAGTTGGAGCGAGCCCGCGCCGACTGGCTCCATGGTTTCGGCGACAAGCTGCATCTGGCCGCGCTGCTCGTAGACGCTGACACGGCCGCGGACCAGGACGTGAAGGCCGTCCTCGGGGCGGAAGCGGAGCAGCATGGCCTGGCGGCGGAAGAGAACGATGGGGAGCTGGGCGTCGGCGTCCTTGAGGGTGAAGTAGACGTGGCCGGAGGGGGCGGGGCGGTAGTTGGAGATTTCTCCTTCAACCCAGACGTCGCCGTACTGCTGCTCGACCAGTTCGCGGACCTGGGCGACAAGCTGGCGGACGGGCCAGATGCGGCGGGATTGGCGGGGCTCGTCGAAGCTGAGGCCGAGTTGGGGCTCGTATGGGTCGGAAAGTGCCATTGCTTTGAAGTGTAATTGGTTGGGAACGGGTTGAGGCGCTGGATTGGCGAGCTTCTGATGATGGGCAGGAAAAGCCGAAGGGCCCTTCGCGGAGGAAGGGCCCTTCGGCAGAGCTGATTGTCGGCTCTAGTTTACGGTGAGAGTGAAGGTGGCAGTCTCCTGGGTGCTGGACGGGTCGCTGCCAGTCCCGGTGACTGTGAAGGTATAGGCTCCGGCAGTGGTTCCTGCAATGCTCGTGCCGCTGGAACTGCTACCGCCGCCGCAGGCTGTCAGGCTGCCCAGTACAGCCATCAGCACCATTACGCCCAGCATAGCGCGCCAGCTTTTGCGCCGCGCTGGAATCCCCAGGAATGCCAGGAACGCCAGAACCGCGCCGCCGCCAGCACCCATCCAGCCCTTGCTTCCGGGCATGCTGTGAAGCATTGCCGAGCTGGCGGCTGTGGTGAGGATGGTCGCCGTTCCGCTACCGCTCGGCGTGCCCGCGGCGTAGGTAATTGTTCCCGAGACGGCGCAGGTGGGCACGTAGCTTGCATTGGTTGGGGTGGTGGTCGCCGTGCAGGTGGTCAGCGAGACGGTTCCTGTATATCCCGTGCTGCTCTGGCTTCCGGTGACGGTTGAGGTAGCCGAGGCGCCGGGCGCGATCGTCGCCGGTGTGGTGGCCGACAGTGCATAGACGGACTGTGTCACGGTCACGCTTCCAGTGCCCGTACCGGAGGCATAGTTGGAGTCACCACTGTAGCTGGCTGTCAGCGTCGCCGTTCCCGCGGTGAGACTATTGGCCGGAATGGTGAAGCTGGCGCCGCCGCCGCTCAGTGCCGTCGCCGATGAGGTGTAGGTGCCGCCCTTCAGCGTCACTGTGCCGGTTGGCTGGGTGCCTGCTCCGCTTACTGCAACAGTCACGCCCAGGGGTTGGCCAGCATTGATGCTGCCCGTTGCCGGGGTGACGGTTACGGTTGGCGTCAGGGCGGTGACCTGCGTGATCTGCACCGAGGCTACTCCGGTGCCGCCGGCGTAGTTGGAGTCGCCGCTATAGTCCGCCGTTATGGACAAGCTGCCTGCCGCCAGAGTGTTGGCGGCGATTGTGAAGCTTGCGCTTCCGCCCGAGAGCGCGGTGCTGGCAGTGGTCGTGCTGCCGTACTTCAGATAGACGCTGCCAGACGGCACGGCAGTGGCTCCCGATGGCCCAGACACCGTAACCGTGAGGTTCAGCGGGTTAGCGGCATTCGCGCTGGAGGGCGCCGATACCGTGACGGTCGGGGTCATTACATTGACGGTCACGGTCACCGTTTTGTTCGTCGAGGCGTAGTTGGAGTCGCCGCTGTAGGTCACGGTGAGCGTGTCGCTGCCCGCGGTCAGGCTGTTGGCGGGAATATTGAAGGTAGCGCTGCCGCCGGACAGCGCCTGCGTGGAGCTGTATCCGCCTCCCGTCAACACAATTGTTCCAGTCGGCGTTCCCTGGTTTCCAGAGCTGGCCACCGTAGCGGTCACGGTCATGGTCTGGTTGATGGTGATCGTCGTTGGCGAGGCCTGCAAGGTCAACGTAGCCGTCGCCGTACCCGCGTCGGAGACCCATGCATTGACCACGTTCCACACGTTGAGCGATCCCAGGCCGGTGGCAAGGTCGAAACCTGTGGCCCCGTTGTAGCCCGGGGTTGTACCGGAACTGACCAACGTGCCGACCGTGTCTCCAGAGTTGAGCGCTGTGCAGTTGGGGGAGATGCTGCCCGCGTACTCTGTTGAGGCTACCCATGTTCCGGTGGAGCTGTTGTACACGGCGCCACCTATGTACGCACCTAGGTCGCACGGCATCGCGTTCGTGCCCTGGTCAATGTCGTTGAAGTAGCAACTACTTGAGGTAGTCACGCTTTCCGCGCTGCACTGTGAGTAAGTCTGCCTGGTGGCCAGCGAATACAGTTGCGGGCTGGCAAGGCCCTGCGCCGCGCCCGACTTCTGGTTGATAAGCGCCATCACGCCGGCCATCTGCGGAGTGGCGACCGACGTACCACCAACTTCCTGCGCCGTGGGCTCAGTTGTCAGGCTGGTGAGTTGGCCGGAAGATACGCAATTGCCAAGGGCCGAAACGCAGATAAGGGTTGCACTGTTCAGCGAGCCATCGCCCGCAAAGAAGGAAACGTCGGGGAGATCGCGTACGCCATCATTGGGAATCCCGGCGACACCAGTCTGCCATGCCGGCTTGACCCATCCGTCATTATGAAGAGGAATGGAGCCATAGGATGAACCGGTGTTGGTGGTGGAACTGCTGCAACTGGAGACATTCTGGCCGTCGTTGACCACGCAATTGCTTGCTCCGCCGCTGCCACCTACGGTATCGATATACGGTGCAAGCATGGACGAGTAGTTGTTATAGATGGTGGCCCAATTATTTTGAACAAAGTTGCACGCGGCCTCGGGGTTAGCCGGTGTGGATATGCCAACAAGTGGCGCGATGCTCTCGATGAAACTGGCCCAGATTGGATTCAAGCAGGAGTCGTTCCATGGTATTTCCGGAACATAGCCGGCGGCGCTTGCACCATTGGTTCCGCTATTGGAGGTGTTCCAGTAGGCCGGGGAACCCTGGCTGGTGCTCGAAGACGCGCAACCGGTGATGGCTGACCCGGTGGAGTTGTATACAGGCTTGCACCAACTGAAGTCCGTGCCGCCAACAGCGGTGTTGTAAGGCGTAGAGGCCATCCCGCTAACCGAGAGCCCATATTGCGCGGAGTAGGGGGTCCCGATTCCATCCCCGCCTTGGTCGCAGCTGGGCGAGCCTGAATCTCCCGTGGCCACAAAGACCGAAATTCCCTCCGCGGCGGCCGTCTGCCAAAGCTGCTCATAGGCAACATTGCCGGCAGTCCCTTGCCCTAACTCGCACTCACCGTAGCTGACGCTCAGGATCTTTGCCGTCAGGTTGTTGACGACATATTGCGCCGAATCGTATACCGTGTCGATTGTCCCGGTCGAATTCTGTCCAGTGACAACCAGCTTGATCTGCGCGCCGGTGGCCACCGCGCCGGACCACTCCACATCGAGGGAGTTTTCAACTAGATCGCCGATGCCGCAGGGTGCGGTAGAGCTTGTGCTGGTGCACTCGGTCGCCGCGGGACCTTGGCCGGTGTCGATCTGCTGCGGGGCTAAGCCTGCCGGCAGTCCGAAGACACTGCGGAAGTTGGCAACGTCGGAGAGGGTGATAAAGCTGGTTCCGGCGATGGCGATCGTCTGACCAGAGCCGGTATAGCCGGCGCTCCACGCTGGCAGTACGTTGTATATGGTGGCGAAGTCGTAGGGCGCCACGTCTTCTTCCAGATAGGCCAGGTTGTTGCTGTTGGAGGGGACGTTAATGCCGAACTGAGGAAGGGGACGCACTGCCGCGGCCGCACTTGACAGTGTGGCGGGTTGGGATCCGAATGCCGTGGAATTGGCCTGCGCGGCGTTCGCAACCCGTTGCCACTTCCCGGCTTGCTGATTGAAGTTCACCGTGCCGCCCAGTTTATGCAGAGGACGGGGGAGGAAGTTGTGCAGGGCCTTGATCCCGAGAATCGCTGGCGCAAGTGCGGCAGGAATCTGCGGGTCGGTCATGTTTCCGAAATGGGCAGCGCCCTTCGACGACAGGTTATGAATCTGAGTATGGAAGGTGCTCTGGACCTGGCCGGCTGTCCCGCTGAAACGAATTGTCATACGATCTGCGGAGATATTCTTGATCGCGAACCCGTGACTGGTGAGCCAGTTGGTGATCGTAGAGATATCGGCTGGGGCCGGGCCGAACTGTTCGCCGATCTGCTGAGGCGTCAACCAGCGGTGATAGTCAGGCGAACTGGCATCATATTGCCCCGCTACAAACGCGTCGAAGGCGGCTTGCCGCTCGGGGCTGCGGCTGAGTACGAGAGTCAGGTCGGGCATGGGAAGGTCGGGGCTTACTGCGCCGAGATCATTACTGGCAATAGCTGCAGGGGGGGTGTTGCCCTTGAGCGTTACCAGTTGGCTTTCGTCGATTGGACTGACGATGCGTATGGCGGGTGCGACGTTTTGTGCTGTCAATACCGTCGAGCAAAGTAATGCCGTGGCCAATACAGACAAGGGGAGATTACGCAAATTTGCCATGGTGAGATTCCTAGACCCTTTCATTCGAAGACAATTCCCAAGACAGAAACTTGCCGTTGCACTCGATAAAGCGATGGTAATCAGCTTCTTGACGGCATTGCCGAGACAACTTGAACGTCAATGCAATCATAGCCTCACGTTGGATATAGAGACGAGGAGCGAAACTTATCTACTTACAACATCCGCGATCACTTTTCTTAAAAAGGGAAGATTCTGGTTCTATGTTGGTCTGTGCATTTCGCACCACTTAAAAGAGATGAAAAAGGAAAGCCGGTTAAACAATCAGACGTTAGACAACAGGAATAGTGTGAACATTCAGTTTATATAGACGAGTTTTATCAGGGAACGATGACGTCCGGCAATGAACTTCCAGAATCAAAAAACCGTCGCACACACGGCTTTCGCCGGCAGGAGCAAGGGCGGGTCAGAAGGGCAGGATCGCAGACGAGACGGTCCAAGGACGAGAGGCGGTTCTCGAAAGGGAGTTCGGAATAAGTGATTAAGAAAATGGGGAAACACCCCTAAAAAGGGGAGAATTCAGTGGAACAAAAATTGCAATAGACAATTGATTTCTTATCGTATATTATTCGCTTTTCCAAGGTACGTTCAGTAAAGCTGGTTCTATTTTATGCGCGCATCTCTCTTTATTACTTGCTACAACGACACGCTCTTTCCTGAAACAGGGCGCGCGGTGGTCAAACTGCTGGAAAAACTGGGCGTGGAGTTGGACTTCCATCCCGAGCAAACCTGTTGCGGACAGATGCACGCCAATACAGGATTCCGCGGCGAGGCTTACTGCCAGGCCAAGCGCTTTGTACGAATGTATCAGGATACGGAACACATCGTCATCCCTTCTTCGTCCTGCGTGGCGATGATTCGCGATCAGTATCCTGGCCTGTTTGAGCAGTTGGGCAACGAGGATCTGCGCAAGCAATTCGCAGCCGTGCTGCCGCGGGTCTACGAGCTGAGCGAGTTTCTCATCGACAAGTTGAAGGTCGAGGATGTGGGCGCCTATTTCCCGCATAAGGTGACCTACCACGCGAGTTGCCACGGCCTGCGCGGCATTCACCTGGGCGACCGGCCATGGCGGCTAATGAACAAGGTGCGCGGCATGGAGCAGGTTGCGCTGCCAAATCTGGACCGCTGCTGCGGGTTCGGCGGGACTTTCTCGGTGAAGAACGGAGAGGTCTCCTCCGCAATGCTGGCCGTCAAGCTGCAGGATGTTATGTCGACCGGGGCCGAGTTCTGCACCGCTCTGGACAACAGTTGCCTGATGCACCTGGGCGGAGCGATGCACCGGCAATATGCGGGGATGAGGACCATTCACCTGGCGGAGATTCTGGCCAGCACGGAAGCGGCTCCCGCGGAGGCTTTGGCATGAGCCACACAGGTTACCATCCCGTACTTGATCCAACGCACGCGGCGCCGTTTCCCAAGGCCGTGTTGCCGGTGTTGCGCAATCCGCAACTGCGCAAGAATGTGGCCCACGCGATCGATGTGATTCAGGCCAAGCGCGGCAAGCTGGTGGCGGAGAAGACCGACTGGCAGGAGTTGCGCACGGCCGCCTCGGCGATCCGCACACACGCGCTGGAGAATCTGGACTTCTACCTCGAACAGTTCGAGGAGCGCTGCACAGCGGCGGGCGGCACGGTTCACTGGGCTGCCGATGCGGCCGAGGCGCGGCAAATTATTTTGGACCTGCTGCGCGAGGAGAATGCCTCGGAAGTCATCAAGATCAAGACGATGACTTCGGCCGAGATTCAGTTGAATCCGTTTCTTAAGGCCAAGGGCATTCGCGCATACGAGACGGATCTGGCCGAGATTATTCTGCAACTGGGCGAAGACGAGCCTTCGCATATTGTTGTTCCTGCATTGCACGTGAATCGCAGCCAGGTGCGCGAGATCTTCTCTCGGACGATGGGGCTAAAGGATCTGTCGGACGAGCCGCGCGAGCTGACGAATGCGGCGCGCAATTATCTTCGCCGCAAGTTCCTGGACATTCCGACGGCAATCAGCGGCGCGAACTTCCTGGTGGCGGAGACGGGCGCGGTTTCCGTGGTGGAGTCGGAAGGCAACGGGCGCATGTGCCTTACCCTGCCGCGCACCATGATCACAATCGCCGGTATTGAGAAGGTGCTGCCGCGCTTCCAGGATCTTGAAGTGATGCTGCAGATGCTGGCGCGTTCGGCAACAGGCGAGCGCATGAATCCGTACACCTCGCTCTGGACCGGGGTTACGCCCGGCGACGGTCCGCAGAAGTTTCATGTGATTCTTCTCGATAACGGGCGGTCCTCCATATTGGCGAAGAAGACCGAGCGGCAGACGCTCAAGTGCATTCGCTGCGCGGCCTGCATGAACACTTGTCCGGTCTACCGGCAGACGGGTGGACACGCGTACGGCTCGGTGTATCCGGGGCCGATCGGCGCCATCCTGACGCCGCAACTGATGCAGATGCACTATGCGCAGACGCTGCCTTTCGCCTCTTCGCTGTGCGGCGCCTGCTACGAGGTTTGCCCGGTCAAGATCAATATTCCCGAGGTGCTGCTGGAGTTGCGCTCGCAGGTGACCAACATCGAGCGCAAGCACTTGAGCCGCTTTCTGGACCCTATGTACCTGGGTCTTCGCATCGCCAATCTGATTTTTTCCAGGGCGTGGCTCTTTCATACATCGCAGTTCTTTGGTCGCTTCGGGTTGGGCCTCTTTACGCGCAAAGACGGGTGGATTCACTCGCTGCCCAGCGTGGGCGGCAAATGGACACAGACGCGCGACCTGCGCGGGCTGCCGAACCAGACCTTTCATGGCTGGTGGGCAGCGCGGACCAAGGAGGCAAAATGAGCGCGCCCATACAAACCAGAGACAAAATCCTTGACCGCGTTCGCACCGCTACGAAGCTTGTTGCGAAAGGGCCCGCCGAGCGCGAGAGCGCTTATGCAGCCTTGCCGCGCGAGTATGTGCACGCGGGCCAGCTCAGCCGCGATGCCTCGATTGCCTTGTTGATAGAGCGGCTGCGCGAATACGATGCCGAAGTGGTCGAGTGCGCGCCGGCTGAAGTTCCGGCCGTCATCGCCGCTCAACTGGCAGCGAGCGGCAAGCATACGTTTGTTGCCCCCGCTGGGTTGCCTGCCGCATGGCTTGCCAAGGGGTTCGACTGGAAGCTGGACAGCGGTTTGACGTCCGCCGAGATCGAGAAGGCCGAAGGGGTCTTGACTGCTTCCTTCTGCGCGATCGCGGATTCTGGCACCATCGTGCTGCACCACTCCGCCACCGAGGGTCGCCGCATCCTGACGCTGCTTCCCGACTGGCATCTGTGCATTCTTTACGCGAGCCAGGTGGTGGAAACTTTACCCGAGTACTTTGCACGTTGCGATCAGCCGCCGGCGCTTGCCACCTATATCTCCGGGCCCAGCGCCACGGCGGACATTGAAATGACACGCATCAAGGGCGTTCACGGCCCACGATTCCTGCATGTGATCGTGGTTCATGACTAGTCAGGATTAGTTACTGAAATCTGTTGATCGAATTCGACAGTGGGAGATAAGCGGTTGGCCAAGGCAAAGATCAAGCGGCTGTACCTGATTCCGATTCTCTCCAAGGCGCTCGACGTCCTTGAGTTGCTCGAGCAGAACCACGCGCCTCTGACTCTTGAGGATGTCTATCAGCAAACGCACATCTCCAAGACCAGTGTCTACCGTATTCTCAAGACGCTGGTGCACCGCGGTTATCTTGCCCAGTCGCAGAACGGGCAGTACCGGCTGGTTTCGCGGCCGCGGCGTTTGCGTTTCGGCTTTGCTGTCCAGAGTGCCGAAATGCCGTTCTCAGTGGCCGTGGCCCAGAGCGTGACTGCGGCAGCCGCGGCGGCGGGCGTGGAGTTGCTGATTCTCGACAACCAATTCGATCCCGACGTTGCCATCCAGAATGCCGAGGAATTCGTTGCCAAGCGGGTGGACTTGGTGCTCGAGTTCCAGGTGGAAGAAGCGGTTGCGCCGCGCATCGCTCACATCTTCCGCAAGGCCGAGATTCCACTGATCGCCATCGACGTGCCCCACCCCAATTCAACATACTTCGGCGTGGATAACTTTGAGGCGGGTTATCAAGTCGGCTCTCTGCTTGCTCAGCATGCTCAGCTCAAGTGGGATGGAAACGTCGACCGGGTCATCGGTGTTGGCTTCAGAGAGGCCGGCAGCTTTGTCCAGAGCCGAATCCTGGGCGCATTCGACGGAATTCGCGAGCAACTGCCCGACCTGCCCGCGGACCGCTTCTTGCAGATTGAAGGCCGCGGCATGAGAGAGCCGAGCCGCAAGGCCGCGAAGGAAGTTCTCAACGGACACCGCTCTGGCGAGCGCATCCTGGTGGCGGCCGCAACCGATTCCAGCGCCCTGGGCGTTCTGGATGCAGCGCGCGAGTTGGGGTGCGAGCAGGACTTCGCCATTGCCGGACAGGACTGTATTCCTGAAGTGCTCCAGGAGATGAGTTCGGGCAAGAGCGCGCTCATCGGTTCCATCTCGCACGAGGTGGAAACTTACGGTCCCCGCCTGATTCAACTCGGGATCGCCCTGTTGCGTGGAAACATCGTTCCGCCCTACAACTACGTCCGCCATCGGACGGTTACTCCAGAGACCCTTGCCGCCGACAAGATAGCCAAGGCGACGACGCGGAAACCGCTCGCCGCGGCCGACCAAGAGGCATAACAGTCTTGAAAGTGCGATTTCCCAGCGCGTTCCGTTGGCGTTAGCGTGGTCAGGTCCGGACACCTGATTCCCGTGGACGGCGGTTTAATCGAAGCATTTTTTAGATGAAATGAAATGGAGACTTTTCTGCCGTCATGCAAGAACCCGCTCGTGTTGCCATTGATTTAGGTGCTGAAAGCTGCCGCGTGTCCCTTCTTCGCTGGGAAGGCGACAAACCAAAAATTGAAGTGATTCACCGTATTTCCAATGGGCCTGTCCACCGTGGCGCATCGCTCCATTGGTCCCTTGACACCATCCTTGCCGGTTTGGAAGAGGGCCTTCGCAAGGCAGCGCAAGCGGCGCCCGAAGGCATCGCATCCATTGGCGTAGATTGCTGGGGCGTGGACTACGTTCGCCTCACGCCCGATGGCAAGCCGTTGCGAGAGCCGTTCTGCTACCGCGACGAACGCACGGTAGCGACGAAAGAGGCCGCGGACAAGATCATTCCGCCCTTCGATATTTACCAGATTACCGGCGCGTTCCCAATGCGTCTCAATACTGTTTATCAATTGCTCGCCGATCCTGCCGCCGGTATCGACCCCCATGCGCCGTGGATCATGATGCCGGAGTACATCCTCTACTGGCTCGGCGCGCGCCGCGTCTCGGAGTACACGCATGCCACGCACACGGGCCTCGTCGATCTGAAGACCAGCGACTGGTCAGAAGAAGTCTTCCGCCAGCTCGATATTCCCATGGATGCGGCGCCGTCTATCGTGCGCGCAGGAACCGTTGTTGGCCATGTGAAGGGGCCGCTGGCCTCGCTTGACGCTTTCAAGCAAACGCAACTCATTGTTCCCGTATGCCACGATACGGCCTCGGCGATTGCCGGAATTCCCAGGGACCTGAGTGACGCCGCCTATATCAGCTCCGGCACATGGTCGCTGGTCGGCACGCTCACCAGCGTTCCCGTAACGACGCGCGTGGCCTTCGACTCCGGTTATACGAATCTTGGCGCCGCCACAGGCGATCTCATGTTCCACTCCCTCATCAACAGCATGTGGGTGCTCAAGCAGTGCATGGATTCATGGGCGGCCCAGGGGCGGCCGTGGAAGATTGAAGAGATTGTCAAGCAGGCCGCGGCTCATGACCAGTCCACCGGGTTGCTCGATATGGACGCCGAGACGCTCATGCTCGACACCGAAATGCCACAGCGCATTAACAAGGAACTGACGCGTCTCGGCTTCGAATCCATTCCCGACGTGGCCGGGAACGAGCCGATTTTTGCGCGTGTCATCTTTGAGAGCCTGTCGGTGCGTTATGCCGCGGCGCTTGCGAGCCTTGAGAAGATGCTGGGCCGCAGGCTTACTGCTATTCATATGCTCGGCGGGGCAAATCGCAACAAGCTGCTGGTCCAGCTTACTGAGCAGCGCACCGGACTGCCCGTCGAGATAGGCGAAACGGAGAGCACCACCATCGGCAGCTTAGCTGTACAACTAGCATCGAGCGACGCTGCCGGCGAGCGGATCAAGCCTGAGGTTGTGCGCGAGCGGGCTCGGCAGCTTTGCAAGAGATAGATTCTGTGGCGTGCTGTTCAGGATAGCTGATTGGCACGCCGCAGGCTACAGCGGTTTCGATTCTGCTCTTTACAGAAACGTAGACGCCAAGGGTCATTTTTCTCAAGAAAATGGCCCCTCGCATGATCTTCAAAGGGCAGCACTTGAATCGAAACCGCTCTAGTTAGATTAGCCAGGTTAGTTAGGTAAGAAACGTGAGAATTGCCGGGCTGCCTACTGGCGTGTAGTTCCCCGTGAAAGTCAGCAGCCCGGTTTCGCGGTTACGCCGGAACGACGTGATGCAGTCGCCCTTTTGATTGCACACGTAGAGAAAACCTCCGCTCGGATCGATCCGGAAATGGCGCGGATAATCGCCCATGGTCGATGCGTCGCCGATAAGTGCGAGCAGACCGTTCGCGCCGATAGAGCAGATCGAGATCGTATCGTGGAGCCTGTTGGCGCTATAGAGAAACTTCCCGTCCGGCGATACCGCAATCTCCGATGCAAAGCTAGTGCCCGCGAAACCCGCTGGCAGCGCGGAGATTGTCTGCTGTGAAGTCAGGGCTCCACTGGCAGGATCGTAGCGGAAGACGGCAATTGTGGACGCCTCTTCCTGCAACGAATAGAGCCAGTGGTCGTTGGGATGAAAGGCAAAGTGACGCGGGCCATCGCCGGAGGGCAGGGGAGCGAACGGCGTATCGGCGGCGGTGAGCTTTCCCGTTGCGGCGTCGAACTTGTATACATAGATTCTGTCCTGCGCCAGGTCGGTTGCCAAGACGAAGCGATTGTCTGGGGCGGGCATAATCATGTGTCCGTGCGGGTGGTCATGGCCGCTGATGGCAAAGCTGCCGCGCGGTGCATCCGTGGCGCGTTTGGAACCGAGCGCGCCGATGTCTTCGTGCATATCGACCGCCGCTCCCAATAACCCTCCAGCCAGGATAGGAAGCACGGCGATGGTTCCACCTGCATAGTTAGCCACAAACGCATATCTGCCTTGAGCATCGAGGCTCATGTGCGCGGGCCCCGCACCCTCTGAACTTACCGTATTTAGCAAAGTCAGATCGCCGGTTGCCGCATCGATGGCGAAGGCACTTACCGATCCGCTGCCACCTTTGTAGTTAGTAACTTCGTTGATCGCATAAAGATATTTCCTTGAGGGATGAATTACAATCCATGTCGGGTTTGGAGTCTTGACAACTAACTTACCGCCCGATAACTTGCCGGTGTGCGGGTACATCTCGAAGAGGTAGATTCCTTCGCCGTTTGCCCCGCCGTCCACGGCGCTTGTATAAGTGCCCGCGTACGCCAGAAATTTGCTGTTCTTCAGGGGCACAGCGGAATTCTGCGCGGCCCCGAGTGCGGAGTGTGAGAGCGCCAGGGCGGCCGTTCCCTTCAGGAAGGTTCTGCGGGACCACGTTTCGTGCGAGAGAGTTTCGATCATTCCATCATCCTTCTGTGTCCAGGTCCCCGACTTCATAATTTCGTACTTTGGGTTCATGCTATCCCAGGTCCCAGAATCGGGATCTGGGGCACCCGCAGTTGATACAACAACAAGCGGTCAGAGACCTGGAAGTGTTAACTATAACTCATGTTATGCGAAATGCCAGGCAATGGCGCTGAATCCGAGCGCGGTTACCGAGATGATCGTTTCGCAGACCGACCAGGTCTTCATTGTCTGGCCAACAGTCATGTTGAAATAAGACTTCACCAGCCAGAAGCCGCCGTCGTTGACGTGAGAAAAGATGAGGGCTCCGGCGCCGGTGGCGACGGCAAGCAATTCCGGATGCACGCCCGTACTGTGCAATGCGATAGGCGCCACGATGTTGGCTGCGGTGACCATGGCGACCGTTGACGAGCCAGTAGCAAGGCGCATGGCGGCGGCCACGAGCCATGCCAGCAGCAACAAGGGAACATGGCTGCTCAAGGCAACCTCTACGATTGCGCCGGAGACGCCGCAGTCCTGCAGAACGCGTCCAAAACCTCCGCCTGCGCCTATCAACAGCGTGATAGCCGCGGTTGGCGCAAGGCACTCATTGCTGAAACGCAGGACGGTCTCTCGCGAGAAGCCTCTCATGGTGCCAAGGGTAATGAAGCTGAAGATCGCGCCGACTAGCAGTGCCATATCGTCGTTGCCCGCGAGACGCAATCCATTGTTTAGAGGAGTGCCAGCCGAAGAAAAAGAGTCTGCCCAACTACCGACCAGCATGAGCGCAACGGGAAGAATGATGGTGAGCACGCTTAGCCAGAAGCCGGGCAGTGTGCTGCTTTTATCGCGAGTGGTGAGCTGATCGGCGATCGGATTCTCGGCGGACAGTTGCACGTGCGGCGCAATCAGCTTTGCGTAGATAGGCCCCGCGATCATCGCAGTAGGTATGCCGATGAGCAGGCCGTAAAGAATGGTTCGCCCCACGTCCGCGTGATAGATGGTGACCGCCAGCATGGCCGCGGGATGCGGCGGCACCAATCCGTGCACGACCGAAATTCCAGCCAACATAGGGAGGCCCGCCATAACCAGCGAAGTCTTGGTGCGCCGCACTACTGTGAACACAATCGGAATGAGGAGTACGAAGCTGACTTCAAAGAACGCGGGCAGGCCGACCAGCAGCGCGATTACAAGCATCGCCCAGGGAAGACGTTTTTCGCCGAAAGTCCGGATCAGCGTATAGGCAATCTGGTCCGCGGCGCCGGACTCGGCCATCATCTTGCCCAGCATGGTTCCCAGGCCCACAATGATCGCGATATGACCGAGAGTTCCGCCCACGCCCACTTCAAATGAATGAATCACGGTAGGCAGTGGCATGCCGGTAACAATGGCGAGAGCTAGCGCGGCCAGAAACAGAGTTATTACCGGATTCAGTTTTACAACCGCAATCAGGACAATCAGTCCGATGACGGAAGCCAGCGCCGCGGCAAGCAAGAACAAACTGTGCGAATCGATCATGAGGATAACTCGTGCGCAAGCTCGGCCATAAGTTCTGAACGAAAGGATGAATGAAAAGCATGCAAGTCAGGAATCATTCGGCTGGGTCCTTGTAGGCCACGCAGTCGATCTCCACTTTGCAATCTACGACCATGCTCGATACGACGCAGGAACGCGCCGGAGGATTTGCGCCGAAAGACTCTTTGAAGACCGCATTGAAGGCAGCGAAATCGCGTGGGTCGTCAAGCCAGACTCCGCAGCGCACCACATGTTCCGGTCCATACCCGGCTTCCCGGAGAATAGAAAGCAGATTCGCGATAGCCTGCCGAGATTGGGCAGCGATGTTGCCCGCAACCAACTCGCCGTAAGCCATTGGAGTTTGCCCGGAAACATACAGCCAGCCACCCGCTTCAACTGCGCGCGAGAAAGGCAAATGTTGGCCTCCTGCGCCTTTACCGCCCTCAACCCCATAGCGCTTAATGCTCATCGTGCACTCCTTTAAGTTACGGTCATCGAGTTATTGGATCCATTCTGTTTTGCCGCGAGGCAGAAAGCGTCCCCCGCGATTTCCGGTTGCCCCTTTGGCAGTATAGGAGAGAACACCGTTTACCCACACGGCAGTTATCCCGATTGCCGGTTGTATGGGATCGGAAAACGTGGCTGTGTCGAGAATTGTCTCCGGGTCGAAGAGGACCAGGTCAGCGGCATAGCCTTTGCGGATAAGCCCGCGCCCTGCCAGCCCGAATCGCTGTGCCGACATTCCGGTCATTTTGTGAATCGCTGTGGGGAGCGAGAATAGCTTCTCTTCGCGGCTGTAGCGGCCCAGAACCCGAGGAAATGTTCCCCACAAGCGAGGATGCGGACGAGGATCGTTGGGCAAATCATCTGATCCGATCATGGTTGCCGGATGCGCGAGAATGCGGCGCATGTCGTCTTCCGAGATGCTGTGATAGATAGCTCCTGCGGGCTGCAGTCTACGCGCCGCGTCAAGGTGGCTCACGTTCCAGTGCCTGGCAATTTGCGCCAGGGTCTGGCCGGCTACCTCGGGATGCGGCGTGCTCCATGTGACCGTGATCTTCACGCGCTCGTCCACTTGCAGCAGGTCGAGCGTGCTGGAGCCGGCGGCATAGGGATAGCAATCGCAGCCGGTGGCCTGCGTTTGCTGCGCCGTTTCGAGAGCGTGCAAGACTTCACCGCTGCGTCCCCAATTGGCAATCCCCGCGCACTTGAGATGAGAGACGATCACCGGCACGCGGCTCATGCGGCCGATCTCGAAAGCCTCGCTCATTGCATCCAGAATCTTCTCTGTCTCTGTGCGCATGTGGGTGGCGTAGACCGCGCCAGCCGCACCCAGCAACTCTGCCAGGGCAAGAACTTCTTCAGTGGACGCCGAGTTGGCGGAGAGATAGGCGAGGCCGGAACTGAGTCCGAGTGCGCCGCCATTGAGCGCCTCTTCAAGTTGCGCGCGCATCGCCGCGATTTCAGATCCGGTTGCGGTGCGGTCGAGGCGATCCATGTGGTTGTTGCGTAGAGCCGTATGGCCAATCAGCGCGCCGACATTCACCGCGGGGTGCGCCTCGCGGAGCGCGTCGAGATAGGCGGCGAAGGTGGGATAGCGAAAATCCTCCGCAGTCCCAAGCAGGTTCATGGGGTCGGGCAGATCGCCACGCAACGTTACCGGTGATGCGCTGATGCCACAGTTGCCAACAATCACCGTGGTTACGCCCTGCGAAAGTTTCGGCAGCATCGCGGGGGTGTGAATGACCGCGGTGTCGTCGTGGGTATGGACGTCGATAAAACCGGGAGCCAGCGCGAGGCCGTCTGCATCGATGGTTTCTGATGCGTTGCAGGCGAGCTTTGGCCCGACCTCTGCAATGCGGTCACCGCGAACGGCCACGTCTGCGATCTCAGGCGCGGCGCCGCTGCCGTCAAGAACGCTTGCATTTCGAATCAAGATGTCGCAACTGGTCATCTGCTCACTATCAGGATATAGGCTATATGCATTACGTGTTCTTCATCCATTGCATTCTTCATTTTTGAATTATCACGGAGGTTCACACGATGAGCCAGCCAGTTTCTGAGCAGTCGGCCGGGTTTTCCGCTATTTCTCCTTTGAATAAGGGGCTGGGCTTTCTCAATGAGGCGCTCGATCCCGAGCAGATTGCGGCGCTCGGCTGGAATCTTCTCAAGGAAGATCTCAGCCTGCCATGCGCGGTGCTTTACGAAGACAAACTGCGGCACAATCTGGAATGGATGCGGCAGTTTATCCGCGCGTACGGCCTTCAGCTTGCGCCGCACGGCAAGACAACGATGGCTCCGCGATTGTTTGAGATGCAGTTGCAGTCGGGCGCGTGGGGAATCACGCTAGCCACAGCGCATCAGACGCACGTGGCTTGGCGGCATGGAGTTCGTCGCGTCCTGATGGCGAATCAGCTTATTGGCAAGCAGAACATGGCTATCGTCTCGTACCTTCTCTCTGATCCAGGGTTCGAATACTACTGCCTGGTTGATTCGGCAGACCAGGTTGACCAGTTGGGAGCGTTTTTTGCCGAGCGGAAGCAGCGACTGCATGTGCTGCTTGAGTTGGGCGTGATGGGCGGCCGAACCGGCGTGCGCGACGAGGAGCAAATGCAGTCTGTGCTGGGCGCAATCGCGCGTTGGAGCCAGTCCATCACACTGTGTGGCGTGGAGATGTATGAGGGCGTTCTCCATGACGAGTCTGCGATTCGCGCTTTTCTGCAAAGGGCGGTTGACGTTACGCGAAAGCTAGCGGTGGAAGGGCGGTTTCAGCGTGCGCCGATTCTGCTCTCTGGCGCCGGTTCGGCCTGGTACGACGTTGTGGCGGAAGAATTCTCTGCTGCCGGTTTTGGCGATGCGGTCGAGATCGTACTGCGTCCCGGCTGTTATCTGACCCACGATGTCGGCTCTTATCGCACGGCGCAGGCAAGAATCCTTGAACACAATCCGATCGCGCAGCGGATGAACTCGGGTCTGCTGCCGGCGCTTCAGGTGTGGGCTTACGTGCAGTCGATTCCGGAGGCCGAGAAGGCGATTATCGGGATGGGCAAGCGCGATGCGGCTTTCGACTCTGGACTTCCCGCGCCTGCGTTGCACTTCAGGCCGGGAGAGGCTGCACCCAAGCCGGCGCCGGCGCACTGGTCGCTGACGAAGATGATGGATCAACATGCATACATGCAGATTGGCGGGCAGGACGAGCTTCGCGTTGGCGACATGATTGGCTTCGATATTTCGCATCCATGCCTGACCTTCGACAAGTGGCGCGTTCTGCCGTTGCTGAACGCGGGGTATGACGTCGTTGATTTAGTGCAGACGTTCTTTTGATCGGAAGAAGGCGGGCGGCGAGGCAATAGCGCAATTTCAGAAATGGTATACAGGAATGATCATTCCCTCAGGGGCTAAAGCCCTTGTTCCTATTGCTGAATTGGACGTACGGGCTAAAGCCCATACCTTCAAAACTGCTCTACGCCAATGGTGGAAAAGCTCCAATTTGCGGGGCGCTTTACTGCCAGACCGCAACCGCGCCCACTGCCTTGTCGATGCGCTCCAGCGCTTCAGTGGGCAGCGTGATGCCGACCGCGCGCACGTTATCCGCGATCTGTTCGGGCCGTGACGCGCCGATGATTGCCGACGAGACTTCAGGCCTGCGCAGAACCCACGCCAGGGCCATCTGCGGCATTGTCAGACCGAGATCTGCTGCTATCGGCTTCAACTTTTCGACGGCCTCAAGCAGAAAATCGGATCGGTAATGGCGGCCGGCCGACTCCATGAAGACATTCATCTGTTCGCTGGCCGCACGGCTTCCGGGCGGAGGTGGTTGCCCTGGCTTATATTTTCCCGTGAGCACGCCGTGCGCGAGGGGAGAGAACGCAAGGTTGCCGATTCCGTGGCGCGCGCAAGCAGGGAACACCTCTGCTTCCGGCTTGCGCCATAGCATCGAGTACTGCGGCTGACTGGAAGAGAAGGGAATCAGGCCGCTTTCGCCGATGATCGCTGCAGCACGATCAATCTGTTCCGCAGTCCACTCGCTGAAGCCGATTGCCCTTACCTTGCCGGACTTCACGGCTTGGTCGAGAGCGGCCAGTGTTTCTTCAAGCGGTGTGTCCTTGTCGAAGCGATGACATTGGTAAAGATCTATCGTGTCCACGCCTAGACGTTGCAGTGAGCGGTTCAGTTGCTTTTCGATTTGTGGAGCCGAGAGGCCGTGGTCAGGTTCGTCGCCAACGGGAAAATAAAGCTTGGTGGCGATCATGTAGCGGTCGCGCGGATAACTGCGCAGCGCCTCGCCCAACACGCGTTCCGCCTCGCCCGCGCCGTATTGGTTGGCGGTATCAAAGAGGGTGATGCCGTGGTCGCGAGCCGCATGAATACAGCGGATCGCCTGCTCCCGCCCGACGCCACCGGCCACCGTCAACCAGGTGCCAAAGCTCAACTCCGAAACTTCAAGCGGCCCATTTCCCAGGCGGCGATATTGCATTGTTTTCCTTCTTGCTGCGGCGCTGTAGCACAAGCCCGTTTGCTTCGCATGCTTTCTAGCGTTGTAGGTGAGAAGTTTGTATCATAAATCAGACACCCGAACCGCAGGTCCTTCGACTCGTCATGGCGCAAAAAATGCGCCAAAACTCGCTCGGGATGACAGACAATTTTGGCATAAACTTCAGCTCAGGAATCTATCCGAGCGCCTGCACCGTTCCTTTGCCGACCAGTTCTTCGACACGCGCGACCCAGGTGCGATCCGCGGCCACGCTCATGCCCTCTGGCTCCAGAATCACCGCGTACTCGCCCTTCTTTTCCAGATGCAGCATGACTTTGCCAGGCCCCGGCGCGGCGTCGGCGGCGCTTTTGAGTTCCACAAACATCTCCTCCGTCACGCGGTCGAGGTTGAGGCGGATGCGCACGCCCGCCGGCAACTTCACCTGCACATCTTCAAGCGCCATGACCGAACTGACAGAAATCTTTGGCGCAGCATCGTCATCGCCCATCAGCACGCCGCGCACCAGAACAGGAGCTTCAATCTTCAACTGCCCTTGCAACCGCTCGTAATCGCGCGAGAAGCAGATGAGGTCAATCTTTCCGGTCGTGTCCTCTAGCGCCGCCTGTGCATATTGTTTTTGATCCCTCTTGCTCTTCTGCACGCGCAGCCCGACAATCATTCCCGCTACTTGAATTTCGTCGGCCGGGTCTAACTGTTTGCCCCAGGTCCGTTCCGGCGGCTTGCGTTCCAATGCCTCGGCGGTTGTGATTACTCCCGTCAAATTGCGCAGCTTCTCAGCGTATTTATCCATCGGGTGCCCGGAGACGAAGAAGCCGAGCACCTCTTTTTCATTGGCCAGACGTTCGGTCTCTTCCCAGTCGGGAACGTGGGGCAGGTCGTCGTTGCTTTGGCCGGGTGCGGGCGATTCATTGAAGAGCCCGAAGAGTCCAGTCTGTCCCTGCGCCGCGTCCTTCTGCGCTTTCTGCGCGCGTTCCATCGCCTTGTCAACAGCGGCCATCAGCGGTCCGCGCTTGCCCAGCGAGTCGAGCGCGCCGGCCTTGATGAGCGACTCGATTACGCGCTTGTTCATCACGCGCAGATCGACTTTTTCGCAGAACTCCCAGAAGCTTTTGAACCGTCCGCCGGATTCTTCGCGCGCCTTCAGGATCGAGTCGATTGCGTTGCCGCCGACGTTCTTCACCGCCGCGAGACCGAACCGGATGGCCTGGCCATCGGGCGTCACAATCGGAGTGAATTGCGCTCTCGAAATCTGCACGTCGGGCGGCTCCACGCTGATGCCGATTTCGCGGCACTCGCCGATGTACTTGACGATACTTTCGGGCTTCGATGTTTCTGAGGTCAGCAGCCCCGCCATGAACTCAACCGGATAGTGCGTCTTGAGGTAAGCCGTCTGGTAGGCCAGCAGCGCGTAGGCCGCCGAGTGCGACTTGTTGAAGCCGTACCCGGCAAACTTGTCCATCTGGTCGAAGAGTTCGCCTGCCGTGTCTTTGGGATGCCCGAGGGCCGCGGCGCCGCTCATGAAGCGGTCGCGTTGCTTGGCCATCTCCTCGGGCTTCTTTTTACCCATCGCGCGCCGCAGCATATCCGCCTCGCCCAGCGAGTAGCTTGCGACCACGTTGGAGATTTGCATGACCTGTTCCTGGTAGACGATGACTCCCAAAGTTTCCTTGAGAATCCCTTCGATCTCCGGAAGCATGTACTCGACTTTGCGGCGGCCCAGCTTGCGCTCGATGAAGTCGTCGATCATGCCGCCCTGGATCGGGCCGGGCCGATAGAGAGCGTTCAAGGCGGTCAGGTCTTCCACCGTATCGGGTTTGTAGCGGCGCAGCACATCGCGCATGCCGCTGGACTCGAACTGGAAGACGCCCGATGTAAGCGCCGAATGGAAAACCTTCTTGAACGTCTCCTCGTCAGCGGGGGGAATCGTCTCAAGGTCGAGCTTTTCTCCGCGGCTCTGCTCGATCAGTTTGAGGCAGTCGTCGATGACCGTGAGCGTCGTCAGGCCAAGGAAGTCCATCTTGAGCAGGCCCATCTTGTCGACGGCCTTCATGTCGTAGGCGGTGACGATTTCGTCGTTCTTGGTCTTCGCGAGCGGAACGAGTTCGGTGAGCGGACGCGGCGCAATGACCACCGCCGACGCGTGAACACCGGACCCGCGCACCAGGCCTTCGAGCTTCTTTGCCGTGTCGATCAACTCGCGGACGGTCTGCTCGGTGTCATACGCCTTGCGCAGTTCCGGGACGTCTTCGAGAGCCTGGTCGATGGTTATGCCAACGGTTGCAGGAATGAGCTTGGCGATTCGGTCGACGTCGCCGTAGGGCATGTCGAGGGCGCGGCCGCAGTCCTTGATGGAGCCCTTGGCGGCCATGGTGTTGAAGGTGATGATCTGCGCAACCTGCTCGCGCCCGTACTTGCGCGTGACATAATCGATGACTTCGCCGCGGCGGTTCATGCAGAAGTCGACGTCGATATCGGGCATCGATACGCGCTCGGGATTCAGAAAGCGCTCGAACAGCAGCGCATGCTGCAGCGGATCGACATTTGTGATCTCCATGGAATAGGCAACGAGCGATCCGGCGCCCGAACCGCGGCCTGGGCCTACGGGGATTCCGTGGTCGCGCGCGTACTTGATGAAGTCCCACACGATGAGGAAGTAGCCCGAGTACTTCATCTGCTTGATGATGCCGATTTCGAAATTCAGGCGCGCTTCATACTCATGCGGCTGCTTGCGGAGAACGCCGCGCAACTCCAGTTGGCGCACCGCGGTCTCCAGGCGCTTCCGGAGACCCGCGCGGCACACCTCTTCGAAGTAGCTGTCGATGGTGTGGCCTTCGGGCACCGCAAACTCGGGGAAGGGATTATCTACCTTGTGCAGTTTCAGATTGCAGCGCTCGGCAACTTCCATTGTGCGTTGCAGAACGTCCGGCGAATCCTTGAACATCACGCCCATCTCTTCGGCACTTTTCACAAAGAACTGGTCGCCGTCGAACCGGAAGCGGTCCGCGTCGTGCACCTTCGAGCCGGTCTGCACGCACAGCATCACATCGTGCGCCTTCGAGTCCTCGCCGCACAGATAGTGCGAGTCGTTGGTGGCCACCATGGGAATGTTCAGTTCGCGTTCGAGACGGAAGAGCGCCTCGTGAATCTTCTTTTCCTGCTCCAGGCCCTGGTCCTGAATCTCGAGATAGAAGTTGCCCTTGCCGAAGATGTCCTGATACTGTGTCGCCGTGGCGCGCGCCTTTTCGTACTCGCCCGCAACCAGGTGTTCGCAGAGTTCGCCGCTCAGGCAGCCGGAGAAGCCGATCAGCCCCTTGGAATGCTCGGCCAGATAGCGCTTGCTCACGCGGGGCTTGCGATAGAAGCCGTGGAGCGAGGCCTCCGAAGTAATGCGGATCAGGTTCCGGTAGCCCTCCTGGTTTGTGGCGAGTACGAGCAGGTGATTGTTATCGTCGCCCTCGCCGGGAGCGCGGTGGTCCTCGTTCTTCGAGATATAGAGTTCGCAACCCAGGATTGGCTTGATGCCCTTGGCTTTGGCCGCGTCGAAGAAGTGCACGGCGCCGTAGATGTTCCCATGGTCCGTCATGGCGACAGACTTCTGGCCCAGCGCGGCGACGCGGTCAACGAGTTTCTTGAGGTCGCAGGCGCCGTCGAGGAGCGAGTATTCGGTATGTAGATGCAGGTGGGTGAATTCAGGCATGGCTAAGACTGATTTTAGTCGTGGGGGGCGAGTGCGGGCAGCGCAGGGATTTGGCAGGAATTTTAATCTGCTGAGGAAAAGTGGACTGAAACTGGCACTCTTGTTGTACGGATCTATGAAAAGTATAGAGACTGCATCTTCAGACAGTTCCACTAGCTTGAGTGGCTAGCATGTGGTATTTCGTGCATTCATTGCGGATCTGGTGCCCCATCCCTGACGTTTCTTTTCGAGAAAACGATCGCGGCAAGGGTGGGACAACGGGATTCTCAGGTAGTTACTGCGTGAGACGGGGGTGTTGGTAATGGTGATGGTGATGGTGGTGGTGAGGATGAACGACAACCACTACCTGCGCCTGCGCCGCGTAGGGCATTGCGAAGCAGAAGAGGAGCACGAATCCGAGCAGAATCTTTTTCATGCCTTAGTATGGCGCGAGGCATTCCTGAATACTGAGCTACTCTGACCAATGTGAAGCAGGAGTGCAGGTTGGCTGCGCTGGCACTTTTTTGCTGGCGAAAAGCTCCCGCAGGGATCAAACAGGCCAATTGCATCGGTCCGCTCTCCCTGGTTTTCTCGCCTGTCCCGGAAGCTCAGCGATTGGTATACTGGTGGATGTGACTACATCTCTGCTCGAATCCATCCCTAATGGTAACGCCGCCGGGACTTCCCCCAGCCAGAAGCGGGTGTTGTTGCTCAAGCCGAGAGGCTTTTGCGCCGGAGTGGTGCGCGCGATCGACATTGTGAAGATCGCTCTTGAGACCTTTGGCGCGCCGATCTACGTGCGCCGAGAGATCGTCCACAACCGCTATGTTGTGAATGAGTTAGCGGAAAAGGGCGCGATCTTTGTTCATGAAATCGACGACGTGCCCGACGGCCAGCGCGTGATCTACTCGGCCCATGGCGTGTCGCCTGCTGTGCGCGAGATAAGCAAGGGCCGCAACCTGAGGGTGATTGACGCGACCTGCCCGCTTGTAACTAAAGTCCACATCGAGGCCGTCAAGTTTGCCAAGCAGGGGTATTCGCTGGTGTTGATCGGTCACAGGGACCACGACGAAATCGAAGGTACATTGGGCGAGGCTCCCGCCGTGACCCAGGTTGTGTCGAATGTGGCTGAAGTGGACCTGCTTCAGGTTCCCGATCCTGACCGCGTGGCTTATCTTACCCAGACCACGCTCTCGCTCGACGAGGCGCGCGACATTATCCACGCCCTCAAAGAGAAGTTTCCCAATATCGTTGGTCCGCACTCGCAGGACATTTGCTACGCCACCGAGAACCGCCAGGTGGCCGTGCGCAACGTAGCGCACAATGCCGGGCTGGTGCTGGTAGTGGGCTCGACCAAGAGTTCCAACTCCAACCGTCTGGTTGAGGTGTCGCGCAACTTGGGAACCATCGGTTATCTAATTGATAACTCACAGGCCATCAACCCGGCCTGGCTTGTTGACGTCAATACAGTTGCGGTCACAGCGGGCGCTTCGGCTCCTGAGGTGCTGGTCGAGGACGTAGTAAATTATTTGCGTCAAAATGGCTTTACCAGCGTCGAAGAAGTAGAAGTAATGCCCGAAAATGTGCGCTTTGGTTTGCCGCCTGAGATTGTGCAGGCAATCGGCAGCGCTGGTGGGAATGAACCTGTTCCTGTACGGTGAGAAGTTCTTCTGGCATTGAACAAGAACAACGCGTGTGGCTCGCGGTATTCGGTGCGCTTAGCATCCTGTAACCATGCAGAGTTGAGTTTTTCTGAAGGAACTGAGGTGTTTTGAACCGCATGAGTCTAGAGCAAGCGAAGACACATACCGCGGCGCCCAGATTTGGCCGGATCGATGCGGACTTGGCGGATGTCGAGTCTGCTGTCGGGCGCTCGCGGGAGTATCTCTTCTCATTGCAGCATCCTGAAGGCTATTGGTGTGGCGAACTTGAGGCTGATTCCATGCTCGAGGCCGACTACATTTATCTGCACACGCAACTGGAAAGCGGCGATCCCGAACGCTTGAAGCGCGCCTTCACCGAGATGATGCGCTACCAGAACGAGGATGGCAGTTGGAGCATCTACCCCGGTGGTCCCGGCAATATTTCGCTCTCGGTCAAGTGCTACTTTTCCGCCAAGCTGATGGGCGTGGGCGCGGACGATCCGCGGCTCGCGAAGTGCCGTGAGTGGGTTCTGGCACATGGCGGCGTGGTGGCGTGCAACACCTTCACCAAGATGTATCTCTGCGGGCTGGGCCAGTACGACTACGATGCTGTGCCAGCCATTCCTCCGGAGATTGTTCTGTTTCCCAACTGGTTCTACTTCAACATCTACGAGATCTCGTCCTGGTCGCGTTCGATCCTTGTGCCGCTGGCTATCATCTACGCCAAAAAGCCGTACAAAAAGATTCCTCCCGAGCAGGGAATCGACGAGTTGTTTGTGGGCGGCCGGGCCAACTCGATTCTGCGCCTGCGCCGAGACCGCAAGTCCACCTTCTCGTGGCGGAATTTCTTCATTGTTCTGGATCGGCTGATGCACTGGGCCGAAGCGGTTCACCTTCGCCCGGTGCGCGCCATTGCGCTGCGTAAGGCGGAGAAGTGGCTGCTGGAGCGCCTGGAGATGACAGACGGGCTTGGCGCAATTTATCCCGCCATGCTGAATGCCATCATTGCTCTGCGCTGCCTGGGCTACTCCGAAGACGATCCCCAGGTGATTCGCGCCCGCGATGAGTTTGAAAAGCTGGGTATTGAGCAGCCGCCTACAGCCGATATGCCCGAGCCAACCTTCCGGATGCAGCCTTGCGTGTCGCCGGTTTGGGATACAGCGCAGGCCGTCTTTGTCCTCGGTGAGGCAGGCGTGCCCCGCAACGATCCGCGCCTGCTCAAGGCAGTCGACTGGATGCTCTCCAAAGAAGTTCGTCACAAGGGCGATTGGGCGGTGAAGGTTCCAAGGATAGAGCCCGGCGGCTGGTACTTCGAGTTCAACAACGAGTTTTATCCGGACACCGACGACACGGCGCAGGTTTTGATGGCACTCAACAAGGTGGACAATCCCCGCGAGCGCTATCAGCACCAAGTGGCCGAGCGCGCTATCGAGTGGGAGTTTGCCATGCAGTGCCGCAACGGCGGCTGGGGCAGCTTCGACAAAGACAACACCAAGATGATCTTCCAGTACATCCCCTTTGCGGATCACAACGCCATGCTCGATCCGCCGACTGTGGATATTACGGGAAGAATCCTCGAGATGCTGGCCAGCTACGGCTACAGCCGCGGCGATAAGCGCGTCGAGAAGGCCATCAAGTTCATCTTCAAGGAGCAGGAGCCGGACGGAAGCTGGTTCGGCCGCTGGGGCGTCAACTATATTTACGGCACCTTCCTGGTCTTGCGCGGTCTTGATGCCATCGGCGTCGACAATCTGGAACCGCAGATTCAGCAGGCCGCCGAGTGGATTCGCATGGTGCAGAATCCCGATGGCGGATGGGGAGAAACCTGCGGCAGCTACGACGACCCCAACATGCGCGGCATCGGAGTCAGCACGCCTTCGCAGACGGCCTGGGCCCTACTCGGACTGCTCGCCGCCGGCGACGACCGCTCCGACTCGATTGCAAAGGGCGTTCGCTGGCTGCTCACGCGGCAAAGGCCCGATGGCAGTTGGGACGAGACCATGGGCGAAGGTGCGCAGCGCCAGAACATTATTACCGGGACAGGATTCCCCAGAGTTTTCTACCTGTCCTACGACATGTACCGTCAATACTTCCCGCTGCTGGCGCTTACCACCTACCAGCGGGCTATGGAACGCGCCTCAATCGGCGCTGGAGGTTAACTCGAGATGGCTATTCCTATCTCCCAGATGTGGACCGTGTCCACCTACGTGCTGAAGAAGAAGCTCGCCGGCAACAAGCGCTATCCACTTGTGCTCATGCTCGAGCCGCTCTTCCGCTGCAACCTGGCCTGCGCCGGCTGCGGCAAGGTGCAATATCCGCCGCACATCCTGAAAAAGCAGCTCACTCCCGAGGAGTGCTTTGCCGCGGTGGATGAGTGCGGCGCGCCCATGGTCTCCATTCCCGGCGGCGAACCTCTGCTGCATCCGCAGATTGTCGAGATCGTCAAGGGACTCGTTGCGCGCAAAAAGTACATCTATCTCTGCACCAACGCTCTGGAACTCAAGCGCCGGCTGCACGAGTTTACGCCGTCCAAGTACCTGACCTTCTCGGTTCACCTTGACGGCCAGCGCGAGCATCACGATTACTCTGTCTGCCGCGAAGGCGGCTACGACATCGCGGTCGAGGGAATCAAGGAGGCCGTCAAGCGCGGCTTCCGCGTTACCACCAACGCCACATTCTTCGATGGCACCGACCCGAACAGCGTGCGCAGCTTCTTCGATGAAGTGATGGCGATGGGCGTTGAAGGCGTTGTGCTTTCGCCTGGCTACAGCTACGACAAGGCGCCCGACCAGAACCGCTTCATGGGCCGCGCCCGCGTGCGCCGCCTGTTCCGCGCCATTCTCTCCAACCGCAAGCCCACCTGGAAGTTCAATATGTCGCCCCTGTTCCTGGAATTCTTGATGGGCGACCGCAACTACGATTGCATTCCCTGGGGCATGCCCGCCTTCAACATCTTCGGCTGGCAGCGGCCCTGCTACCTTCTGCAGGAAGGCTACGCTAACACCTACAAGGAACTGCTGGAAGAAACCAAGTGGGAAGACTACGGCGTTCCCAGCGGCAACCCCAAGTGCGCCAACTGCATGGTCAGTTGCGGCTATGAGGCTCCCGCGGTCATCGATGGCTTTGGTACGCTGAAGGGCTTTCTGGGCATGGTGCGCGGCACTTTCAGCCGCTATCCGGATGCACATGCGCTCAAGCTCCTCGATGAGGTTGCTCCGCACGGTCCGTCCTCGTTGGTGCAGATCGAGGACCCCAGCCACGAACTCGAGGAGACCCGCGCATGACGGCCGAAGTTCTGAAATACACCCGCGAGCAGGTAGAGTCTCTGGAACTCGCGCCCGGCTCCGAGCACGAGAAACTGGAAGGCTGGGTGCCTGATCTTGCCAGCGACGAAGACCTGCGCCAGGCTCTTGAAAAGGCTCTCGATTATCGCGGCGATGTGACGATTACGCTGAAGAATGGCGAGCGGATTGAGGCTTTCATCTTCAACCGTTCCACCGGCGCAACCCTGGCCGATTCCTGGGTGCAGTACTTCACACCGAAGGCTCCGGAAAAGCGCAAGCTCAGCTACGCCGAGATTGCCCGCCTTGAGTTCAGCGGCAAAGACCGCGCCGCAGGCAAGCACTGGGAAGACTGGGTAAAGGCCTACAACGAAAAGAAGGCCGCCGGCGAGAAGAACATTGCGCTGGTTCCAGAGGCGCTGGAATAACTGCGAAGCGGAGTTAGCGGAGTTAGCCGCGCTTCGCGCGTGTTGGCGGAGTTAGAATCATCTAACACGGCTAACATTGCTAACTCCGCTAGCTCCGCTAACTCGGCTAACTCCGCTAACTCGGCTAACTCCGCTCAATTATGAAAGTCTTTCTTACAGGCGCGACTGGTTTTGTAGGCCACCATGTGGCCAAGGCTCTTGCCGCCGAGGGCGCTGATCTGCGCCTTCTGGTGCGCAAGACAAGCAATCTGGCCAATCTCGAAGGCATCCCAGGAGAAACGGAAGTAGGCGACCTGGCGCGGCCGGAGTCCTTCGCTTCCGCGCTCAAAGGCTGCGATGCCGTGGTCCACGTCGCCGCCGACTACCGTCTCTGGATTCCCGACCCAGACGCCATGTACCGCGCCAACGTCGATGGAACGCGTGACCTGCTGCGCATGGCCCGCGAAGCTGGCGTGCCGCGTGTCGTTTACACATCGAGCGTCGCCACCATGCACTTCCGCACCGACGGCATGGTGATCAACGAAGACACGCCCGTCTCGCTCGCCGACATGGTGGGCCACTACAAGCGATCCAAGTTCATGGCGGAGCAGCAGGCCATTGCCGCGGCGCAGGATGGCCAGCAAGTCATCATCCTGAATCCAACCAGCCCCATCGGGCCCAACGACCGCAAGCCCACCCCCACCGGCCACATCCTTCTCGATTTCCTCAACGGCAAATTTCCCGCCTACATGGACACCGGCCTGAATCTCGTGGACGTTGCCGAAGTGGCCCGCACGCACGTGGCGGCGCTTACCAAAGGCAAACCCGGCAGCCGCTATATCCTCGGCGGAGAAAACCTGACCCTCAAGCAGATCCTCGACAAGATGTCGGCCATAACCGGCATTCCTTCGCCCACGATCAAGATCCCCTTTGTCGTCGCCGCCACCTATGCGTTTTTCGAGGAGTGGATCACTGGGCGAATCAGGGGCAAGGAGCCGCGCGCCACTTTCGATGAGGTCCGCATGGGCCGCAAAAAGATGTACGCCTCCAGCGCCCACGCCCAGCAGGACCTGGACTTCCACATCGTCCCCGTCTACCCGGCCATGCGCGCCGCCATCGAGTGGTTCCGCGCCCACGGCTATGCGCCGCCGTCTGCATGACTCGCATCGCCATCATTGCCGCCATGCCTGGCGAGCTCAAGCCGCTGGTGCAAGGCTGGCAGCACGAGCGCCGCGAAATCCCGAATGCGGGCGCCGTCCATCTCTGGCGTCACGAGAAAGGTGAGTGGGTTGCCGCTTGTGCCGGTGCCGGCCAGCAAGCCGCAACGCGTGCCTTTGCGGAAGCCGAGAAAGACGGCCCTCTCTCTGCTGTTTTTTCCATCGGCTGGGTCGGAGCCTTAAGCGCCGCTTACGGCCCCGGCCGCGCCTATCGCGTCACGGGTGTCATCGACAGCCAGACGGGTGAGCGCTTTGCGGTGCAGGAAAGGGAAGTGGGACTGCAAACCCACCCTGGCGACAAAAACAAAGACGTCGCGAGGGTGGGGCACCCGGAACTCTGGCTTGTCACCAGCCCGATAGTCGCCGATGGAGCGGAAAAGCAGCGATTGGCTTCAGCCTATAACGTCGCTCTCGTCGACATGGAGGCAGCCGCCGTCGCCCGTCTTGCCGCCATGCGCGACATCCCGTTCCACTGCATCAAGGGCGTCAGTGACGGCTTCACCGAAACCCTCCCCGATTTCAATCGTTTTATCTCGCCCCATGGCCAGTTCTTAACCAGCCGGTTGCTGTTTTTTGTTCTTCCCCGGCCATGGTACTGGCCCGCACTCGTCCGGATGGGCGAAAATAGCAAGAAGGCTTCCCAAGCCATCAGGGACCTCCTACTCGAAAATCTTGATGCATCAGGAGTTATCGAAAACCGGAATGGCAACTGAAATCTCAAGCGTTGAAAGCCGCACCGAGCCGAAAATCCCCTCTACCATGCGCGCCGTGGTCTATCGCGGCATCAACGATCTGCGTGTGGAGACCGTGCCCGTACCCACCATCGGCCCCGGCGAATTGCTCGTCAAAATCGCCACCTGTGGCATCTGCGGTACAGACCTCAAGAAGATTCACATGGGCTCCCATTCAGCGCCCCGCATCTTCGGCCACGAAATGACCGGCACCATCGTCCGGGTGGGCGAGGGCGTCACCAGCTATGCCGTTGGCGAGCGGGTAATGGTCTTCCACCACGTGCCCTGCGGCCATTGCTACTACTGCCGCAAACAGGTTCCGGCGCAGTGCCTGGTCTACAAGAAGACGGGCACGACGGCAGGCCTTGAGCCCTCAGGCGGCGGCTTTGCCGAGTACATCCGTGTCTTCGATTGGGTGGTGGACAATCGCGGCGTCACCCGCATTCCGGACGATGTTCCCTTTGAGCAGGCCGCTTTTATCGAGCCGTTGAATACGGTGGTCAAGGGCGTGAAGCTGCTCAATCTCGAACCCGATGAAACGGTGCTCGTGATCGGCCAGGGCCCCATCGGGCTGATGCATGCCGCGCTTGCCCGCCGCACCGGCGCACGCGTGCTTACCTCCGATCTTTTTCCCGAGCGCCACGCAATTGCCGCGCGGTTTGGCCTGACGGAACCGATCTTTGCGGCGACAGAAAACGTGATTGAGCGTGTCCGGGCCGCAACTGAAGGCCGTGGTGCCGACGCCGTGGTTTTGGCCGTCGGCGGCAACGCCCTCATCAAGACCGCCATCGATGCGGCCCGCCCTGGCGGCAAGGTGATGCTCTTTGCCCAGACTCAGCATGGCGAAGCCACCTTCGATCCCGGCGCGGTTTGTGTGGATGAGAAGTCCCTGATCGGCTCATACTCATCTTCATTCTCGATTCTGGACGAAGTAACGGGCCTGGCCCTCGACGGCTACCGCAACGGGTTCGATCTGACCCCACTGATTTCGCACCGCTTTCAACTCGAACAGGCTGTCGAGGCAATTGAAATCGCATCCAACCCCCAACCCAGCTCAATGAAGATTATGATTGAACCTGTTCTTGGTGGCGGAGCCAATTAGGAGGAACTTGATGGCGGGTACTGTGAAAAACGCGATCCTCCGCGGCCGCAAAACGATCGAAGATGTCGTCGAGGGAGGCCTGAACACAGTCGAGACGGTAGTCGAAGCGGGCCTGAATACCGTCGATACCGTGGTCGACAAAGGCCGCCAGACGGTCGAATCCGCTGTCAGTCTAGGGCGCAGGACCGTCGAGCACACGTTTCTCCACGGGCGCAGCACCATGCAGGCCGCAGTTCTCCACGGTCGTGAAGATATCCGAATCGAGCAGGTTCCAGTTCCGGAGGCACGTCCGGGAGAGCTGATAGTCCAAGTAGGCGCAGCGCTTACGTGCGGTACCGACCTCAAGGTCTTTCGCCGTGGATACCATGCCCGCATGATCGTACCGCCCGCCCTGTTCGGTCATGAGTTGGCCGGGACGGTGGTCCAGGCAGGCGAAGGCGTCGAGGGGTTTGCTTCGGGCGATCGCGTGGTGGCGCTCAACTCCGCGCCGTGCGGCGTGTGTTACTTCTGCTCCCGCGGTCAGGAAAATCTCTGCGACGATCTGCTCTTCAACAACGGTGCTTATGCCGAGTTCATCCGCATCCCCGCCCGCATTGTCGCCAAGAACACATTGCATGTCCCCGAACACGTACCCCTGGAACACGCAGCGCTGACCGAGCCGCTGGCCTGCGCGGTCCACGGCTTTGTGGACTCCCATCCCCGCACCGGCGATACCGTAGCCGTGATCGGCGGCGGCCCGCTGGGGCTCATGATTCTGCATGTAGCCGCACTGGCAGGCTATGAAGTCATCGCCATCGTCAAGCACGACGGCCAGGTGGAGGCGGCGCGGCAGCTTGGCGCGGCCCACGTTGTACAGACAACCAGCATTCGCAAGGCCATCCGCGAAACCCGCGCGCTCACCCCGAAGGATCGCGGCGTCGATATAGCGATTGAAGCCGTCGGCGTGCCCGAGGCCTGGCAGGAAGCCGTCGAGCTGGTCCGCAAGGGCGGCACGGTGAATTTCTTTGGTGGCTGCGCCGCCGACACGCATGTCACGCTCGACACCAACCGCATCCACTATAGCGACATCACCCTGCGCGCCACCTTCCATCACACTCCGGCCATCTGCCGCGAGGCGCTGGCGCTGATTGCTGGCGGACGCTTCCAGGCAGGAGCTTTTATCACCGGCCATGCTCACCTTTACGAACTCAACCGCGTCTTTGAGAAGCTGATGAATCGCAGCAGCGAGATCAAGACCGCCATTGTGCCCTGAGACGAACCGATGATCCCCGCAACTGTGCAACCGGACGAGAACGCTCTGGAGAGGGAAGTGCTGGCCACGGGCGGCCAATCCGATCTAGAGGAGTTGCTTGCGCGCGGCTGGGCTGCGCTGCCGGCTTCCTATCGCATTCCCGATGTTGCGCCTACGCTCGAAGAGGCTCGTGCCTGGTGCCAACGGCTTTCCGAGACGCACTATGAGAACTTCCACGTCGCCTCGTGGTTTCTGCCCAAGGCTCTGCGCCCCCACTTCCACTCCATCTATGCCTATTGCCGCGTCTCCGACGATCTTGGCGACGAGGTAGGTTCGACGGCGCAGGCCCTGGCGCTGCTCGATCTGTGGGGCCGCGAACTCGATGCCTGCTATGAAGGCCGCGCGCGTCATCCGGTGTTTGTCGCGCTCAGCGAAACCATCCACGCCTGCTCCATTCCCAAGGAGCCCTTTGCCGATCTGCTGAAAGCATTCCGTCAGGACCAAACCGTGACCCGTTACGCCTCAATGAGCGAGGTGCTGGGTTACTGCCGCTACTCGGCCAATCCTGTTGGCCGCCTCGTGCTCTACGCCTGCGGCGAAGTTACCCCCGAGACCATCGAAGAAAAATTCCGTTTGTCCGACGCAACCTGTTCCGCGCTGCAACTTGCCAATTTTTGGCAAGACGTGAGCGTAGACATCGCCAAGGACCGCGTCTACATTCCCCAGGACGACATGCGGCGCTTTGGCGTCAGCGATGAAACCATCGCCAGCGGAGTTGCCACGCCTGAGTTCCGCGCGCTGCTCCGCCATGAAGTGGACTACGCGCGTTCGCTCTTCGAGCAGGGACTGGCCCTGATTGGCATGGTCAACCGCGATCTCGCGCTCGATCTCGATCTTTTCAGCCGCGGCGGTCTTGAGATTCTACGCGCTATTGAGCGCCGAGATTACGACGTGCTCAGCGCGCGTCCGGCCATCTCGAAGCGTACCAAATTTGCACTTGCCCTGCGCGCACTCAGCGGTAAGGCGCTTCCATTTCTCCGCCTCGGCACGGGTGCGGCAAAGAAGGCGGCTTGACTCAAGAACCTGCATCCGACGGAATCACGCTCGACCGCGCCTACGCTGAATGCCGGTCGATCGCCAGGCGTGAAGCTAAGAACTTCTACTACGCCTTCATCGCCCTGCCCACTGAGCGCCGCAACGCCATCTGCGCCATCTACGCTTTCATGCGCCGCGCCGACGATCTTGCCGACGACGAAAGCTGTTCCGTTGCCGCGCGCCGCGAAAACCTCGACGAGTGGCTCACCGCATGGCGCGCTGTGTGTGCGGGCGCATCAACTGAAGATCCCGTATTTCTCGCCGTGCGCGATGCGACAACGCGCTTTGCCATTCCTCTCAGTCTGCTCGATGAACTGGTTGCCGGCGTCACCATGGACCTCGATCGCGCTGATACCGGCGCGCCCGACACCTACGCAACCTTTGACGATCTCTACCGCTATTGCTACCTGGTGGCTTCGGTCGTGGGCCTGGTCTGCATACACATCTTCGGCTACAAAGACGCGCGCGCCGAGAAATTCGCCGAAGAAACCGGCATCGCCTTTCAGTTGACCAACATCCTCCGCGACGTAGCCGAAGACGCTGCCCGCAACCGCGTCTATCTTCCCCTTGAAGACCTCGCGGCCCACGGCGTCACGCTCGAATCGTTGCTCCATCGAGCCGACGGCTCGCCGCCCACCGCGAACGAACGCGCACTGCTTGAAGCCATCGCCCAGCGCGCGGAGTACTACTACCGTTCCGCCGAGGCTCTGCTCCCGTTTATCGACCCGGAGAGCCGCCCCGCAATGAAGGTGCTGGTCGCCGTCTACCATGCGCTGCTCAAGCGCATCGAGCGTGCGGACTACGATGTGTTTTCGCAACGCGCCAGTGTGCCTCTCCGGCAAAAGCTCGCTATTCTGGCCGTAGGCCTAACCCGCATGACTTGGGCGCGGCTGTTTGCATGAGGCGGAGGCTAGGCTGAAGCTGAAGGGTACGGGCTTTAGCCCGTACATCACAATCACTGAAAGGTGTGGGCTTTAGCCCCTGAGGGAATAGGGTGCGTCCTAAGCGAGAAGAAATTCGAGGTAATCAATCCTCATACTTTGTCTCCACACAGACTCAGGGCCGCAAACCCTTCCTTCGACACGAGCGATGGGCACGGTTAATGCTTTCCACGCTTTACCGCTATGACGGAACGGGATATAGGCTCCATGCCTTTGTGGTGATGCCAGACCATCTGCATCTACTCATCACTCCATTCGACACGATTGAGAAATCGGTTCAACTGATCAAAGGTGGCTTCTCCTTTCGCGCCAAAAGGGAGTTGAAATAAACTGGAGACATTTGGCAGACAGGCTTTACCGATCACCGAGTTCGAGGTGATGAGGATTGGAAGAGACATTTGGATTACATTCGCCAAAATCCCATCGATGCAAGGCTGGTAATCGATGTTGCTCTCTATGAGTTCATAGGGTTTCCGCAGGGAAAATTCCCTCAGGGGCTAAAGCCCGGCGATCTTGATGCTATAAATGTACGGGCTGAAGCCCGTACCCTTCAGCCGAAGCCGTACTCGTCAACCGTGAAGGGCCTTCGTTGATCGAATCTCCAAACATCGGGCAGAAGACCGTCACCGTCATCGGCGGCGGCGTGGCTGGCATGAGCGCGGCCTGCGCCTTGGCAGAGGCAGGCCTGCGCGTGCAACTCGCCGAGCGCCGCGGCTACCTGGGCGGCAGGGCAAGTTCCTACTTGCACCCCGGTGTCGGTGAGGTTATCGACAACTGCCAGCATGTGCTCTTTGGCTGCTGCACGAACCTTGTCGGATTCTATAAGCGCATCGGCGTCGCCGACCGCATCTACTGGACCAGCGAGATGACGATGATTGAGCCCGGAGGCCGCCGCTCGCAGCTCGGGCCAAGCTGGCTCCCTGCGCCGTTGCATGGCCTGCCGAAGCTGCTTTCTGCGCATGCCTTCACGCTCGCCGACAAGTTTGCTCTCGCCCGCGCGTTCGCCGCCTTGATGCGCCCGGTCCCTGCCGACTCAACCGAATCCCTGGGCGCATGGCTCAGGCGCAATGGCCAGACCAGGGGTGCGCTAGAACGCTTCTGGCGTCTCGTCATCGCCAGTGCGCTCAATGCTGACATCGACTTCATCGCCATGCCCTACGCGGCCAAAGTAATTCGCGAGCTGTTCATGAACTCAGCCTTCGCGGGCAGCATGGGCATGAGTACTGTGCCGCTGAGCGAACTCTATGCCGGCGTATCCCCTCACATTGAGCAGCGCGGTGGCAGCGTCCATCTCAGCACTTTTCTCGAAGGCGCGGCCTGGGACGAGAGCCGCGCCCAGTGGCACCTCCGCACGCGCACAGGAGAATTGAGTTCCGAATTTCTTGTTGTCGCATTGCCGTTCGAGGCGACCGCGCAGTTGTTGCCGCATCTGCCCGCAGCTGACGGCAAGCAGGAACTTGCGCACCAGATTGAGCAGCACGAGCACTGGCCCATCTGTAGTGTGCATCTATGGTTCGACCGCGCGATTACCGACCTGGACCATGCAGTGCTTCTGGACCGTGAGATTCATTGGATGTACAACCAGTCGCGGCTGCAGCGAGGCCGCAAGGGACACTACATCGAACTGGTTGTCAGCGCCACGCGCGCGTTTGCTGCATTGCCGAGAGAAGCAGCCATCCAACAGGCGATTGCCGAACTGGCGGAGTTTTTCCCAATCGTGAAAGAGGCGAAGCTCGAAAAGGTTGCGCTGGTCAAGGAAGTTCGCGCCACCTTCGGCGTTCCTCCCGGCATCGACGCCGCGCGGCCCACCGCTGTCTCTCCGTGGCCCAACTGCTTCCTAGCCGGCGACTGGACCGCAACCGGCTGGCCTTCGACGATGGAGAGCGCCGCGCGTTCCGGCCATCTCGCAGCCGAAGCTCTCTGCCTCACCGTTGGCGAGCCGCGTACATTCCTCAATCCCGATCTGAAGCCTCAAGGCTTGATGCGGTTGATTGGGGCAGGGAATCGAGGATAGCAAGAGCCATTACGAGATCACTGCCTCTTCAATGCGCCAGCATATACACCCCAATGCAAACCAGGATCGCCGACGCCCAGCGGCGGCGATCCACGTTTTCCTTCAGGAACATCTTGCCAGCGATTGCGTTGGTGACCAGTGTCAGGGAAGCCGATGCCGGTGCTACCAGGCTCAGGTTCAGGTGGTTCAGCGCGAACAGGAGCGAGAAAAAGGAAAGCGCCAGAAAGCACACACCGCCATAGAACAGCGGACACGTAACAACGGCGAGAATAGCGCCCTTCATTCCGGAGTGAGCGCGAATTTCGTCCAGGTCGCCGATGGACTTCATGGCCGCGGCCGTCAGCACCTCGCCTGCGGTTGAGCTGATAACAATTGCCGCAATCATGGCAGCAGCAGCCCAGAGGCCGATCGGCGCAGCAGTGCCTGGAATCGTCATCGCACCGGCTCCTCTTCCTGTTCCGTTACAGCCGGCAACTCCGCAGCAGGCGCGGGCCGTTCGGTGAGCGAAGGTCCGTTGGCCACAAATCCAACGCCGACCGTAATCAGCACAATTCCCGCCCAGCGTTCGGGCGAAATGGCCTCGTTGAGCCAAAAGCGCGACAGCAGCGCCACGATCACGTTGCCGAAGGCTGTGGCCGGCAGAACGAAAGTCAGGTCGGCCCACGACAGCGCCGTCAGGTAGCTTGCGAAGAATCCAATCAGCAACGCGATCCCTACGGCGATCCATGGAGTAAAAACAGCCGCGATGAGCGTAGCGGGATGGGCGAGGGTGATAGCCGGCAGATGCGTCATGCCACGCGAGAGGCAGGTATCGCCGAGAGGAGCGCTCACGGCCACCAGTCCCAGGATCAGGTATTGCCGCGGCAAAAGTTTATGTTGAGCCATCAGTCCAGTGTCTTGCAGTTTCGATGTAGAAGGCCTAAAGAAACTGAGGGCGGACGCGAAGCGATTTCCCAGTTTCTATGCCTTCATGAGCGATATGCTGGGTGACTTTTTCTTGATGAAAAAGCCACTTTGCTGCATTGGCTCAGCCCTATGCAAACTGGAAAACCGCGATCGCGCCGCCCTCGATTCAAGTAATCGGGTTAAGCTATGCTCCTGCTTTTACCGGCTTGTTCGGGTCGACCTTCTGGCTGCGCGATACTTTGACCGCTTTGTTGCGCTGAGCGCGCAGCTTCATGAACGACTTTGCTTCAACATAGAGACGTGGCAGATCGCGATTCACGACCGCCTTCCACACCACGCGGAAAGCCGCCTTGGGACGGAAATAGTACTCGTCGTAGAAGCGGTGCACCATCTCCATCACGTAGTCGACGGGCAGGCCCGGATACTCGATGTGCGCCATCTGGTGGCCGCCGCCGTCTTCCATCTTCTCGTTGGTGATGAATCCGTTCTTGGCCGCGAACTCGTAAAACTCCGTGCCAGGAAAAGCGTGCGCGATGCTGACCTGGATGGTTTCGCAATCGAGGGTTTTGGCAAAGTTGATCGTGTTGCGGATCGACTCCTTGGTCTCGCCGGGCAGGCCGAGAATGAAGTCGCCGTGAACCGTCAGGCCGAGGTCGTGGCAGTCTTTCGCAAAAGCGCGCGCCCTCTCAACAGTTGCGCCTTTCTTGATGTTTTTCAGAATCTGCGGATCGCCGGACTCGAAGCCCACGATAAGCAGGCGGCAACCTGAGTCCTTCATCGCCTTCAGCGTGTCGTAGTCGGTAGTCACGCGCGAAGTGCAGCTCCAGGTGAGGCCCAGCGGCTTCAGCTTTTCGCACAACTCGATGGTGCGCGCCTTCTGGATGTTGAAGGTATCGTCGTCAAAGAAGAATTCCTTCACCTCAGGGAAGTTCTGTTTGGCCCAGGCCAGCTCAGCGGCCACATCGTCCGTGGAACGCTTGCGCCACGCATGTCCGCTCAGCGTCTGCGGCCACAGGCAGAAGGTGCACTGCGCCGGGCAGCCGCGCGTGGAGTAGAGCGCGATAAAAGGATGCAGCAGGAAGGGCACGGTATAGCGCGTTACGTCCAGATCGCGCTTGTAGATCTTCGTGGCCCATGGCATTGCGTCCAGGTCTTCCACCTGCGGGCGGTCGGGATTGTGCAGAATCTTGCCGTCCTGTTTGTAGCTGATGCCGAGAATTTCATTGAGCGGCTTGCCCTGGGCAAACTCGACAACCGAGTAATCGAATTCGCGGCGGCAGATGAAGTCAAGCGCCGGACATTCGTTCAGGGCGCGCTCCGGATCGGTGGTAACCGGCGGCCCGACAAAGCAAATCCGAATCGACGGATTGGCCTCTTTGATGGCTTTGGCCAAGTGCTGATCGCTTTCCCAGCCCATCGTCGAGGTGAACAGCACCAGGAACTCATAGTCCTTGCAGATCTTGATGGTTTCTTCCGCGGAGACATGGTGGGGAGACGCGTCGAGAACGCGGGAACCCTCCAGCAGGCCAGCAGGGTAGGTCAGCCACACTGGGTACCAGTAGGACTCAATCTCGCGTGTAGCGGGCCAACGCGAGCTCGCGCCACCGTCGAACTTTTCAAACGAGGGCGGGTTCAGGAGAAGTGTTTTCAGAGGCATAGGCATCCCTTCAATTCTAACATTTTGCGGGTTTTTGGGAGGATTTACCTGGCGTCGATCTCAGGGGAGGCGCAGGCTGGTAAACGTGTTGATTTTGCAGGGCTTACGTGCAGGATAAGCCCCGTCCCTCATTTTCATCCGCCAAGCAGGGCTTGAACAACCTGGCGTTTGTCGCTACTTTCCATGCAATTCGTTCAGCCAGTCTTCCATGTGGCCCAGGGCTCTGAGCAGATTCAGCCGTGCTTTGCTCAGGTCCAAACCGGCATCCAAAGCATCTTCAAATTTCTGCCGCTCGTCAATGCGCGCCAACTGTTCGGCTTTGGGCGTTAGTTGCGGCAACGCTCCCACTCCCGTTCCGCTGCCGTTCCCAAGTTCCAGTTGCGTCAGCACGCTCTTCAACTGCTCATCGGCAATCTGTTGCTTCAGGCTGGCAATCTCGGCTTGTGCGTCCAGTTCGCGCAGGCTGCCGGTGAGCATGGCAATCTGCACATCGTTTTGGTGCTGCGCCTGCTCGGTCTCGACCTTGGCCCGAAGAGCTTCCGCCGCGGAGACCTTGGCTTTTGCGCGAAGGGAGAAGTCGAAAAAGGGAACCGAGAACTGGAGACCAAAACTGATGTTGTTGGGAGTGAAGTGGTTGTAATAGGTGCTGTAGCTGTTCAGCTCATTGGAGTCGTAGTTATAGACGGCTCCGAATCCAATCTGCGGCCTGCGCCATGCCAAGTCGTCTCCGCGGGCTTGCAACTGCTTGGAGCGCGTCATAGCGCTGGCGGATTCGATGCCGGGGAGCGTTCGCGGAGTCTGATCGGCGTTGACGGCGGGAATCTCGGGGATGCTCGCGTGGTCCGGAAGAATCGAGCCCACCGGCATGCCGGTGAGGATGGCAAGCTGCTTGGTTAGCGTGGCGGCGCGCGTTTCCAGATGCCGGATTTGTAGCTTGAGTTCGGCGGCCTTCAAGCGAGTCTGCAACAGGTCCAGGTTTGAATCGACACCGGCCTCGGTGCGCTGTTCCTCAATCCGGACCAGGTCCCCGGCGAAAGACTGCTGTTGGCGCGCCGCCGCGAGTTCGCGATTCACGGTATCCAACTCAATGTAGGTCGTTGAGGCTTCCAAAGCCACTTGTTCCTGGGCATCCTTAAGGTTCAGGTTGGCGGCCTCAATGCCGGCGCGGGCAGCTTTGGTGTACTGACGCTGCGAGTAGCTCAAAACCAGCGACTGCATGGTGGCGCTTCCTACCGAAGGCTGGCCGGTGGGGAAACCATGCGAGTAGCCGATCTGAGAGCCAATGACGAAGTTGGGAATATACGCGTCCAGGGTCTGGGCAAGGGCGGCCTGAGCCTTGTTCACATCGGCGTTGGCGAGTCTGACCGCAGTCGAGTTGCGCTGCGCCAAATCCACCACGGTCACCAGCGACACCTGCGCAGGCAAAGCGGCAGGCGCGGCGGCGAGCGCCATTCCAAGAACGGCGAGCGTCCAGTTCCTGCGCGGATTGTTTCTCATCTTCACGTGCTCAATTCCCGCCAATTCTCATTAGGGTCTGAAGTCCAGTGCGGGCCTGTAGTCGTGGGCCAGTTGTAACGCCGCGGCCTGCTCCCGTTGTGCGCCCGCTGCGTCGCCCAGTTGCTTTTTCAGCCGTGCCAGCCGCAGGCGCGCCTCAAATGCCGGCGCCTCTTCGGTCTTGGAGGAGCTTGCCAGATAATTCTCAAGCATCCTGGCCGCCAGCGCCGGATCGCGGTTGGATTCGGTCAGTATGCCAGCCCCATCGTAAAGTGCTACACCCGCGCCATTGTCCCGCTGCGCGGCGCCCACGCAATTGTGGATAGCCAACTCCATCTCCGGCCAGCGCTGCCTGCGCCGATAAAAGCTGGCCAGCGTGGTCCAGTGCATGGCCGGGTGGGCGGCGGTTGCAATCGCCTGCTTGAACTCACGCTCGGCCGTGCCATAATCCTTGCCAGCCTCGGCGATGCGCGCCCGCAACTGGTGGGCGCGCGCCGCATCCACCTTGTCCAGTTGCGCGGCCACGTCCGCAGCCTTGTCCGTACCCCCGCCCACAATGCCGGGAGCCTCTTTGTAAAACTCGCCCAGATCGGTCAACGCCGCGGCATTGCGTGGATTCAACCGCACCGCCGTTTCAAACTCCGACCTGACCCGCTTGCCCAGTGAAAACGCGTTCACGAACGAAGCGCGGCTTGCCTTCTCGCCCAGCGCACGGGCCAGCCACATGTGATCGACTGAGTTCTGGCCATCCAGCCGTACCGCCTGTTCGCACTCGCGCACGGCTTCATCCCAACGCTGCAGCGTAAAGTGAACACGGCACGCCAGGTTCTGCGCCTCGGCAATGGCCGTTCCTCCATTGGGAAGGGAACCGAGCAGCGCAAGAGCCTTGTCGGCCGCGCCGTTCTGCAAAGCCTGATTGGCCTGCGCGAGTGTCTGGGTGGCTCCCTGCGCGTACACCGCCGCGGTTGCTGCCAAGGCCAACAGCAGTCCCACGGCAACGCCACGGGACGCCGCGCCCAGTCGCCTTAGCGCGCAATGCTTCACCGCACAACCTTAATGGGAACGCCTTCCTGCAACGGCTGCCCGGTGGTTGTTCCGGTTGCTACCCAATCTCCCTCGTTCACACCGCTGAGAATCGCCACGCGGGTCAGGTTGACGATGCTTGTCACCACAGGCGTGCGCACCAATTTGTTGTCCACTACCTTGAAGACGTAGGGCTTGCCGTTCGACGAGAACAGCGCCTCGCGCGGAATACTCAGGGCATTCGGTTCGCTTGAGGTCGTCACGGTTACGTTCACATTCGTATCCGGAAGCAATCCGCCGTCTTCATCGTCGATTCCCACCAGCACCACGCCCACGTTTCTTGTCCCGTAAGTAATTACGGTCACTGGCGCGCGCTCGATGTGCCCATGCCATTCCTTGCCGGGTTTTGCATCCCATTTGATGGCAATCTTCTGCCCGGCCTCAAGGCGGCCGATATCCGGCTCGTCGAAATACGCCCGCACCCGCTCATTGCTCAGGTCCGCAACCTGAAGCAGCAACTTGCCCTGCTCGGCATATTCCGTGCGCTCGGCATCCAGACTATAGACAGTTCCCGCTACCGGAGCATGAATCTCTGTCTGCGCCACAATTTTTCGCGCTGCAGCCAGGTTCGCCTCTGCATCGGCAAGGGCAGCCTGGGCCCGCGCCAGCTCGGCCGGCGAGTAGCGGTTGTTCCCGCTCGCTTCGGATGCATGCAGGCTGGCTTCCGCCGTCTCTAAACGCTGCCGCGCCGCACTCACCTCGCTGGCTGAAGCTGCCCCATTCGAGTTCAGCTTCGTCAGCGCATCCAGGTCGCGCTTCGCCTGGTCGCGTTCCAGCCGTGCCCGTGCAATGTCGCCGGACGCCATCTGACGCTGTTCCTGGGTGCCGTTATGGGTGGCAGCGTCCAGTGCGGCCTGTGCCGCCTTCACGCCACTCGCTGCCGTGGCTTCGCGCGCGCGTGCATCTGTCGAATCCAGCACCATCAGCAGTTTGCCTGCCGGAACCTTGTCCCCGGCCTGCACATACACCGTTTTTACAGTTGTCGAGATAGGGCTGTAGAACTGATAGTTCACCTCCGGCTCCACTTTGCCGTTGGTGCTGAGCGTATTCAGCAATACTTCGCGGTCAACGCGTGCTTCGCGCACTTGAAGCTGGTCGCGGAGCAGGTACCGCGTGACAAAGAACACGAGGACGAGGACAACGGCCAAACTCCTCCACATCCAGAGCCGGAACCGGTCCGATTTCTTTTTCTCTTCAGCCATTTATCTAACCAGAGTCAGTATATAGGACTCATGAACATGCCCTTGAGGAGCAGAAAAATTGCAAGTTCCCGCTGCCCGGAACAATCCCAGGGACTCGTACAATACCGTTATGGCTTCCGACACCAGCAAAACTCAGCGTTACACCGACGAACACGCAGAGGCGGGCCTCGATTTCGCCTTCCCCGCCATTGAAACCTGGCAAAACCAGTTTCCCGGCTACGAGATCCTCATCGACGACCCGGAATTGACCTCCGTTTGCCCCAAAACCGGCCTCCCCGACTTTGGCCTTCTCACCATCCGCTATATGCCCCGCGAACGCTGCCTCGAACTGAAATCTCTCAAGGAGTACCTGTTCAGTTACCGAAACCTTGGCATCTTCCAGGAAAACATCGTCAACCAGGTGCTGGAGGACGTAGTCAAAGCCTGCAACCCGGTCTGGACCGTAGTCCGCGGCGAGTTCCGCCCCCGCGGCGGCATCGGCACCACCGTCGAAGCCCGCTGGCCCCGGCCGACGGCTTGATTGCTTTCGAATCCAGTGGGCCTGCAATGGCCCACTGTGATATTCGTTGTACCTCTCGCCGCCGATAGCGCGATCAAAACCATTTGCCTACAGACACCCCATCCCTTCGCACCCGCTTCAACCCAGCCCTGGGCACGTTCCTGCTGCTCATCGGCCTCAACCTGCTCAACTTCATCGACCGCTACATCCTGCCCGGTGCGCAACCGCTCATCCAGCGCGAATTCCACTCCACCGACCAGCAGATGGGCGCGCTCACCACGGCGATGTTCTTGTTCTACATGTGTGCCGCGCCGCTCACTGGCTGGCTCGGCGACCGTTACCGCCGCAAGCCCCTCATCGTCGCTGGAGCGATCCTCTGGAGCCTGGCTACGCTGGCCACTGTCTGGGTTCACGGCTACTGGACCTTCTACATGCGCCAGGCGTTCGTCGGCATTGGCGAGGCCACCTTCAGCATCTTCGCTCCCGCGGTGCTGGCCGACTTCTATCCCGAGCGCGACCGCAATCGTATCCTCTCCATCTTCTATCTCGCCATCCCTGTCGGCGCTGCCCTCGGCTACCTGGCCGGCGGAGTCATGGGCAGCCAATGGGGCTGGCGCGCGCCGTTCTTCATCTGCGCCATACCCGGCCTCGTGATCGCTGCGCTCTATGCGGGTTTCGGACGCGAGCCCGTCCGCGGCTCCTCCGACCACGTTCGCCCCACTGCCGATCGCGCCACGGCCTTCGGCCTTTTCCGCAATCGCGCCTTCCTCACCGCCACCTTGGGTTTGGCCACGCTCACCTTTGCCATGGGCGGCATCTCGGCCTGGGTGCCAACTTTTCTGCATCGCACCGTCGGCCTCTCGGTAGCCAACTCGAGCCTCACCGTGGGCGCCATCACCGTAATCGACGGCATCGCCGGAACCCTCACCGGCGGCTGGATTGCCCAGATCTGGCTGCGCACCAACTACCGCGCCCTTTACCTGCTTTCGTTCTGGAGCGTGCTCCTCACCCTGCCTTGCGGCATGATGCTTTTCTTCGGCCCCCGCGCCTGGGCCATTCCCTCGCTGTTTACCGCGGAGTTCTTTCTCTTCCTCAACACCGGCCCGCTCAACGCGGCCATCGTCAACTCGGTCTCCGCGCCGGTGCGCGCCACCGCCATCTCTATCAACCTGTTCTGCATTCATTTTTTTGGAGACACCTTTTCTCCGCAGATCATCGGCGCCATCTCCGACCACTCAAATCTCAGCATCGGTCTGGGCGCAACGCTCGTCTTCCTCGTCATCTCCGCGGTGATCCTGCACGCCGGTGTCCGCTGCGCGCCCCCGCTGGAAGAACCAGTGTCCTGTCTCTGAAGTTCATAACATAATTGCTGCTGTCATTCTGAGTGAACGGGGCCCCAAACGTTTCTCAGTTTGGGGGTGGTGAGCGAAGAATCTGCTTTTTCATTCCCCCCGATTCTTACAAAAACTTCTGAGACACCACACCAGTTCGACCTGCAGATTGATCTGGTAAACACTGCCCCGTCGCGCCCTCCCGCGTGCCTGCTTCCTTCGGCGATACTGGCAGCATGAGTGCGGTGAGCCTTACGATGCGGATTTTCCTTGTCCTGAACTGGCTGTTGGCTCTCGCCTGGCTCTGGCATGCCGTCGCGGCTTTGCGGGGACTACCCTCGCTGCCCGATCTCACACGCATCGGCCCGGCTTTGCTGCCTCCTCTTCCCGAAGGCGACGGCCCCGATCTCACCGTAGTTGTTCCAGCCTGTAACGAAGAGAAATCCATTCAAGCCACGCTCCGCACGCTGCTTGCCTCCACCGGACTGCGGCTCCAGATCGTCGCAGTCAACGACCGCTCCACTGACCGCACCGGCGAGTTCATGGATCAGGTCGCCGCCGAGGCCGAGGCGAATGGCGGTCCGCACAGCCTGCACCTGCTGCACATAAGCGAACTCCCATCAGGCTGGCTAGGCAAGCCGCATGCCATGGCCCTGGCCGCACAGCAAGCCATATCCCCCTGGCTGCTCTTTACCGACGGCGACGTTATCTTCCATCCCCAGGCACTCGCGCTTGCACTCCGCCACGCGCAGGCCGAGAAAGCGGACCACATGATTCTGGTGCCGACGCTCATCCTCAAGACGCTCCGCGAAACCGCAATGCTGGCTACGATGAGCGTGCTGGGCGGTTGGACCCTACGCCTCTGGAAGGTCGCCGATCCGCGCGCCCGCGACTTCATCGGCGTAGGCGGCTTCAACCTCATCCGTCGCGAAGTCTATGAGCGCCTGGGCAGCTTTGAGACCCTGCGCATGGAGGTTCTGGATGACCTGTGTCTAGGCTGGCTCGTCAAGCGCGGCGGCTATCGGCAGCGCGTAGCCGTCGGCCCGGGGCTGGTGCGTATCCGCTGGTTGCAGGGTGCCCTGGGCGTCATTCGTCTGGCAGAAAAGAACGGCTTTGCCGCTCTCCGTTATCGCGTCGGCCTCATGTTGCTTGCTTGCCTGGACGTGGCCGTGCTGATCGTCCTGCCACTGCTCGCCATCGCAGCCGGTGGATGGGCTTTGGCGGCCGGACTGCTCACCTACGCATCCATCGCCCTGACCTATTGGGCCAATCGAAAAGTAACTCCGGCATCGCCATGGCAGGCCATCTTCTTTGCGCCAGCTACTTCTGTTGTGCTCTACGCCGGACTGCGCTCCATGATCCTCGCGCTCGTTCGCAATGGTGTTGACTGGCGCGGCACACGCTATCCGCTCGACGAGTTGCGCCGCCACGCCAGCCGCAGTTGGTAATCTTGGTATGCAGATAGGGTGCCCCATATCTCGCTTTTGAGATATGGGATGAGTCAGCCCATAGCCCTTATTTCCCCGGCCGCGTCTCCTGCTCCCGCGTATTCATAAATGCGCGTCCACTGCCCTGTGAGCGCAGATTCGGGTCGCTTATCGGAGGTTTGTTGTCGTCGGCGCTGAATCCCCGCGCCAGCCGTGGATTCGGCTTGAACTTCGGCGGCCCGCCGTTGAACTGCCGCGCGTTGCTCAGCACCATCCCCGCCCGTCCGTGCATGGACTGCACAAGCCCGCGGACGCGCACATCCATATCTTTGTACTTCCGCAGCTCGCCCACCTCACCGTGGTCTTCCCACAGGCTTACGATCGTGAACCGGCATCGCTCGTCCGGCGTGTCGGGCGTGCACACATCCAGAAAGCGCGACCCATTCGGCAGCTCCACCACGTCGTACACGTGCGCCGTTACACAGACGTCCTTGTTCACGAGTTTCGACGCCTCGTCCGCCGTAACGCATGTCTTCGGACCGCCGGCAAAGGCCAGTCCAGGCGCGGCAACAGTCAACAAGACAAACCAGCGCAACCAGCGCAGGGGCATAAAAAGTCCTCGTGAGTAATTGCAGCAAGACTAACGCGAAATGGACTGGAAAGGGAAGCGCCGCGCGATCATCAGGGAACCTGATTCCTCGTGCGGCGCCTGTACTGATTCCCGACAACTGGATTTAGCGTGAGCCGACAAGCTCCCCGCTCTTCGCGCCATGCCCGTAGTGGCTCTCCACGTAGCGATCCAGAATCTCCTTGAACTCCGCCACAATGCTGTCGCCGCGCAGTGTCATCGCCAGCTTGCCGTCGATGTAAACCGGCGCCTTGGGCTCCTCGAACGTGCCCGGCAAGCTGATGCCGAGATTCGCGTGCTTCGATTCTCCCGGCCCGTTCACCACGCAGCCCATCACCGCCAGCTTCAGCTCTTCCACGCCGGGGTATCTCTTCCGCCACTCTGGCATCGAGGTCCGCAGGTAGCTCTGAATCTGCTCGGCCAGCTCCTGGAAATACGTGCTTGTCGTGCGCCCGCATCCAGGGCAACTGGTCACCTGCGGCATAAAGCTGCGAATCCCAAGCGACTGCAAAATCTGCTGCGCGGCCAGCACTTCTTCTGTGCGGTCTCCGCCCGGCTTCGGCGTCAGGCTCACGCGAATCGTGTCGCCGATCCCGGCCAGCAGCAGCGGCGCCAGTCCGGCCGTCGAGGCAATCAGCCCCTTGGCTCCCATGCCCGCCTCGGTCAGCCCCAGGTGCAGTGCGTACTCGCAGCGCGCGGCCAGGTTCGTGTACACATCAATCAGGTCGCGAACCCCGCTCACCTTTGCCGACAAAATGATCTGGTCCTTGCGCAGCCCGTAATGCTCGGCAGCCTTGGCCGACTCCAACGCGCTGACCACCATCGCTTCCATCATCACGTCGCGTGCAGGCAACGGAATGGCCTTCTTGCTGTTCTCGTCCATCATCCGCGTCAGCAGAGATTGATCCAGCGATCCCCAGTTCACGCCGATGCGCACCGGCTTCTGGTTCTCGGCCGCGCACTCCACCATCACCTGAAAATTGTCGTTGTCCTTCTTGCCAATCGACGCATTTCCCGGATTGATTCTGTACTTGGCCAGCGCCCGCGCCGTGGCCGGGAACTTCTTCAGCAGCAGGTGTCCGTTGTAGTGGAAGTCGCCCACGATCGGCACCTTGATGCCGCGCTTGTCCAGCCTCTCGACGATCGCCGGAACAGCAGCCGCGGCCTCTTCGTTGTTGACCGTGACGCGCACAATCTCTGACCCAGCCATCGCCAGCGCCGTAATCTGCTCGATGGTGCTCGCAACATCGGCCGTGTCGGTGTTGGTCATCGATTGCACGACAACCGGAACCTCCCACCCGACGCGAACCTGCCCGATTTTGACCGTTGGGGATTTCCTGCGATGAATCTCAGCCATGCTTCTATTTTACCCGTAATGCAAGCTCCGCGAAGGCCCAAATCCCTGCCACCGTCCCGCACCTTCCCGTCACCTGGTTGACTGACTGTTAGCACAGATACGGTAATCTGTTGCGATGAAGGATGGATTGCGAACTCCCGTAGCCGGCTCCGCTGCCAGCCCTCCCTTGCTGCTGCGCGGCCTCCGCAAAGCCTTTGCCGACGTGCAGGCGGTCGACGGGCTCGACCTCGAAGTCGCGCCCGGCGAGTGCTTTGGCTTGCTCGGGCCCAACGGGGCAGGGAAGACCACCACCATTGAAATCTGCGAAGGCCTCACAGACCCCGACCACGGCACGGTCGAGCTGCTAGGCCTCAATTGGACCACCGGCGCAAACCAGCTTCGCCAGCGCATTGGCATTCAACTCCAGGAAACCCAGTTCCCTGAAAAGCTCACAGTCGAAGAAACCCTGCGCCTCTTCCGCAGCTTCTTTCGCCACGGCGTCTCTGTCGACGAATCTATCCGCACCGCGCAGCTTGAAGAGAAGCGAGGCTCGCGTGTCGGCGGCCTCTCCGGCGGCCAGAAGCAGCGCCTGGCCATGGCTTGTGCCCTGGTCGGCGACCCGGAACTGCTGTTTCTCGATGAGCCCACCACTGGCCTCGATCCCCAGGCCCGCCGCCATCTCTGGGATCTTGTCGACCAGCTCAAGCTCGCCGGCCGCACCATCATCCTAACCACCCACTACATGGAAGAGGCCGAGCGTCTCTGCGATCGGGTCGCCATCATGGATCACGGCCGCGTGATTGCCCTCGGCACGCCCAAGCAGCTCATTGCCACCGTCGGCGGCGAAGACATTGTCGAGTTCGCCGTTACCCATAGCGAGCCAGGCGCCCAACACTCCGTTCGCGGCGTCGTCAACCCAGCCCAGCTCATGGCTATTCCCGGCGTCCAGTCGCACCGTGTCGACGCTGCGCTCCATCAGCTTTCCGTCAGCGAACTCCACACCACCGTGCCGCGCATCTTTGCCGCACTCGCCGCCGAGGGCCTTCACCTCAGCGAGTTCCGCACCCACTCGGCCACGCTTGAAGACGTCTTCGTCCGCCTCACCGGGAGGAATCTGCGCGATGAATAAGCTTGAGTTCAGCAGCCTCTATCAACTCACCATGGCGCGCTTTCGCCTGCTCTTCCGCGAGCCCGAAGCCCTCTTCTGGATCTTCATCTTCCCCATTCTGCTCGCCGCAGGTCTCGGCATCGCCTTCCGCAACCGCCCCGCCGACGTGCTGCCCGTCGCCGCCACAACCCCGCAACTCACGCAAGCACTGGCCGCGGACAAGGGGCTGAACGCCGCCACCATGGACGCGCCCACCGGCACGCATTCGCTCGCCACCGGCTCCATTCTTCTGCTAGCCATCCAGCAGCCCGGCGGCGTCGCCTACCAGTACGACGACACCAACCCCGATGCCCGCACAGCACGCCTCATCGCCGACCGTGCCGTTCAAGCCGCCGGCGGCCAGCGCGAAGCCGTTCACGCCCAAAATCAGTTGATCCACGAAACCGGCTCGCGCTATATCGACTTCGTTATCCCGGGTCTGCTCGGCATGAACCTGATGGGCTCGGCCATCTGGGGCCTCGGTTTCGCCATCGTCGAAGCGCGCCAGAAGAAACTGCTCAAGCGCCTGGTGGCCTCGCCCATGCCGCGCTGGCAATATCTCGCCTCGTTCCTGTTGTCGCGCCTGCTGATGCTGGTCATTGAGGTCGTGGCTTTTCTCGGCTTTGCCGGCCTCGTCTTCGGCGTGCCTTTCCGCGGATCGCTTTGGCAGTTGGCCTTCCTCTGCGTACTCACATCAATGGCTTTTTCCGCCCTGGGCCTGCTGATCTCGTCGCGTGCCAAAACCATGGAAGCCGCCTCCGGACTGATGAATCTCGTCATGCTTCCCATGTGGATTCTCTCCGGCGTCTTCTTCTCTGCCTCCCGCTTCCCCGCCGTCCTTCAGCCCTTCGTCCGCGCCCTGCCTCTGACCGCCGCAAACGAAGCCTTCCGCGCCAACATGCTGCAAGGCACGAGCCTAAGCCACCTCGCCGCGCCGGTTGCGATCCTGCTGGCGTGGTTGATTGTGCCGTTTGCCTTGGCGCTGCGCATCTTCAGGTGGAGATAGGTGAAAACTGTGTCATGACAATGTCTGGCATTGGTGCTATCATCGGATACAAGTCGATTTGAGGGAGCAATAATGCAAATGATTGAAACACGCCCGGAAACGCGTACTGAAAAGCTCGATCTTCGTCTCACCAAGTCGGCCAAGCGTATCCTGCACAGCGCCGCCCAGGCTGAACGCAGATCGGTGAGCGATTTTGTGCTTGAAAGCGCCTTGGCTCGCGCCGCTGAGACCTTGCCCGACCGTCAACGATTCGGCCTCAATGCTAAACAGTGGAAGGCCTTTCAGGCTGCGCTGGATGCTCCACCTAAACCGGCGCCACGCCTTGCCAAGCTTCTCAACGAACCCAGCGTGTTTGAAAGGGGCAGGGTCTAGGTGAGTTCGATCCGGATTGAAAAGCTTGACCGCCGGTACGTGATCGAAACATTCGACTGTGGACGTGAGCCGCTCAATCGGTTTCTGATCCGTTTTGCCCTTCAAAACCAGCAAGTTGGCGCTTCCCAGACCTATGTGGCTCTTGCGGACGGCGAGGTTGCTGGCTACTACACTCTCGTGGTCGGGCAAGTCGAATACGACGATGCTCCCCAACGACTAACCAAGGGGCTTGCCCGTCATCCGGTTCCCATTATGCTGCTTGCTCGCCTTGCGATTGCTACAACTTGGCAAGGCAAGGGACTTGGGGCCGGACTTCTGAAAGACGCCATGTTGCGCACGCTTCAAGCCGCGGAAATTGCCGGCATCCGCGCCTTTGCCGTTCATGCCAAGGACGATGTGGCAAAAGCATTTTACGAACACTTTGACTTTGATCCTTCGCCAAGTGATCCATATCATCTGTTTAGGCTGCTGAAGGATATACGTGCCCTTTTGAAGTAGTTGCGGATACTAACCGAACCAGCATCGGCGCGAGTCCATTCAGTCCCGTTTAAGTCGACAGTATGGAACCACCTTCCGCGAACCCCACACAGGGGTTCGCGGCATTATCAGTCGGATCGTGTAAGCAACCTCACTTCGATTCTTGCTTCTCTTTATCCTTGCCCTGATCCTTATCCTCCGGCGGCTTGGAAACGTGCAGCTTGCTCATCTCCCTGGCTCCGGTCGCCATATCCACTGGCGTCACTTTGATACCCGTTGCCATGGTTCCCGCGGTCCATTTGAAGTAATAGGTCTTGCCCTCCTCCACTTCAAACCGAGCCCGCTCATTCTCTTTCTTTGTTGTGTCGTTCAACGCCGCACCGGCGGACATGATTGCGCTTCCGTAGTACATCTTCGGCAATCCGGAGATGACCACTTTCCCCGGCGGTACTTCCATGAACGCATATTCGCCGTTGAGAAGTTTGGCTAGATGAGTGCCGTTGATATAGAGCTCGTCGTGGCTGGCGGAGCCGGTAAATCTCCCCACACGATAGATGCAGACCACAGCTTTACCGGCCGAGGGCGGGGGTAAAATGGAAGGAGTTTTTGAGTCCTGCGTTCGAGCCACCGGCTGTGTCGAGAAAAACGCCAGCGCACAGAACGCGAGCAAAAGGGTTGCGGATGAACGGAATATGCCCCTGCGGCAATTCCGTACGACGCCACTGAGAGCAGTGTTACGCATTGGAGCGCTCCTTTTCCCTTGGTTGGAAATCTGGCGAACACTCTAGCAGGTTTTCCTGGACGCCGACAATGAATATTGGGCGGGCACGATCTGCCACGACCCGTTAGAATCACTTTTGTATGGAGCCAACCACCCCAATCCCCGCCGCCGAAGCCATCCCCGACACCATTCTTGACGGCAGCCGTTTCATCCGCGCCTGCCTGCGCAAGCCTGTCGACCGCACCCCTGTCTGGTTTCTGCGCCAGGCCGGCCGTTACATGCAGGAGTACCGCGACGTCCGCAAGCACCACACGCTTGTCGAAATCTGCAAGCAGCCCGATCTGGCCGCTGAAGTCACCATCACCGCAGCGGAAAAGCTCGGCGTCGACGCCGCCATTATCTTTGCCGACCTGCTGCTTCCTCTCGAGCCCATGGGCCTGCCCTTTGAGTTCCAGGCAGGCGAGGGGCCCGTCGTGCATCACCCTGTTCGCACTTCCGAAGACGTTCGCGCACTCCGCACCGACCGCGCCGACGACCTCGCTTACGTAGCCCGCGCCATTCAGAAGGTGGCCGCACACTTCCGCGATCGCCTCGGCATTATCGGCTTTTGCGGCGCGCCCTACACGCTGGCCAGCTACATGATCGAAGGCGGCGGCTCCAAAAACTACATCTACACCAAGCAGATGATGTACCGCGATCCGCTCTCGTGGCGTCTGCTTCTCGACAAGCTCGTCAAAGTTCTTGAAGACTATTGCCGCCTCCAGGTACAGGCTGGCGCCGACGTCATCCAGATCTTCGACAGTTGGATCGGCTCGCTCGGCCTCGCCGACTATCGCGAGTACGCCTTCGAAGCCTCCAAGCGCCTGGTGCGTTCTGTCCAGCAGATGGGCGTCCCCGTCATCTACTTCGGCGTCGAGACCGCGGGCCTGCTCACTGAAATGGCCTCGACCGGAGCAGACGTCATTGGCCTCGATTGGCGGCAGCCGCTCGACGAAGGCTGGCGCGCCGTTGGCCACGGCCACGCCGTGCAGGGCAATCTCGATCCCATCACGCTCTTCGCCCCTCTTGAGGTTCTCGAACTTCGCGTCAAGGAAATTCTTCGCGCCGCCAACGGCCGCCCCGGCCACATCTTCAACCTTGGCCATGGCATCGTTCCCACCACGCCCGTCGAGAATGTGCAGGAGGTCGTCCGCATGGTCCGCAATTTCCGTCTGGAGCAGGACAATGCCTAAGCAAGCCGTCCTCCTGCTCGCCCACGGAACGCCGGAGACCGTCGAGCAGATTCCCGAGTACCTGCGCAATGTGGTCAGCGGACGCCCCTTGCCGCAGGCCGTCATTGAAGAAATTCAGCACCGCTACTCGATCATCGGCCATAGCCCGCTCACGGAAATCACCATCGAGCAGGCACGCCTTGTCGAAGCGGAACTCGCAGCCAGCGGTCAATCCGTACCGGTCTACGTCGGCATGCGCAACTGGCGTCCCTACATCCCCGACGTAGTTCGCCAGATGCGCGTCGACGGCATTGAAGAGGCCGCTGTCATCTGCATGGCGCCGCAAAACTCCCGCACCAGCGTAGGCCTCTACCGCCGCGCTGTTGAGGCGGAAGCTGGCAGTCTGCGCATCGACTTTACTCCAGCCTGGGCGCAACATCCGCTGCTCGCTGAAGCCTTCGCTGAACGTCTTCGTCCGACCTTGAGCAAACTCAGCGCCGAGATTGGCGCGCCCGTCCCGGTCCTCTTTACGGCGCACAGCGTCCCCTGCCGGACCATTCAAACCCCAACCGCTGTCGATGCTCAGCCGCGTCTCTGGCCCGGCAGCGGCGCCGACCCTTATGCAGAAGAGGCAAAGCATACCGCCGAACTGGTCGCCGCGCTCGTTTCTGAAATCCCCCGCTGGTGGTTTGCCTTCCAGAGCCAGGGTGCCAGCGGCGGCCCCTGGATCGGTCCGACCGTCGAAAGCACACTCGACGCCATCGCTGCCGAAGGCGTCAAGACGCTTGTCCTGCAACCCATCGGTTTTCTATGCGATCACGTCGAGATTCTCTTCGATGTGGATCATCTCTTTCGCGATTACGCAGCCAAGCTCGGCGTCCGTCTCGAGCGGCCCCAGTCGCTGAATGACTCAACCATCCTGGCCCGTGCGGTCGCGGATCTGGCGAGACTAGGTTTGCAGCGTCTCAAGGATTGAACGCTCCGCAGCGGGCGGAATTGCGTCTGTCCTGTGTGAACCTGCTGAATTACTTCCGAAGACATTTATGCCAAATTATGATCGAATCAATACATCCGTTGGACACGATTGTCCTTGTGTCCTGGGTCGAGCCACCGTTGCAGCGTAATGAGCAGACTGTGATCTGGCTTCCGGGTTGAAATACGAGAGGGCGCACGCATCGTATTGATTGATCGCAGTCAGATTGAAGGGTAAGGAGTGGATTTTGCCGGCCGAAAATTCAGAACAGGTCGTTGAGGTGGTAGCTGAAGAGAAGTCTGGGCAAGCACCCGGAGTCCAGTGCCCCAGATGCGGTAACGATTACCTGAAGCGCATGCGGCGCAAGGGTTTTCTGCAACAAAGTGTCTACCCGATCTTCGGGTATTATCCCTGGAAATGCACAAAATGCCTCTGCGGCTTCATGCTCAAAAAGCGCAATCAGCACAGGAGGCACCTGCATCCCGCTGCTGACGCAGAATAGACTGCCGCTTCCCAATCCGCGCCCCATTCACTTCTAGGGCCGGAAGAAGTTCCTGGCCAGGAACAGCACGTTGGCAGGCCGCTCGGCCAGCCGCCGCATGAAGTAGGGGTACCAGTCGGTTCCGAACGGCACGTAAACGCGAACCTTGTAGCCCTCGCGAATCAGTCTGCGCTGCAAGTCGCGCTTGATCCCATACAGCATTTGAAACTCGAAATGGTCCGGCTCGATCCCGTGTTGGTTCGCATAGGCCTTGAGCGCGGCGATCATGGCTTCGTCGTGCGTCGCCAGGCCATGAAAAATCGGGCTGTCCAGCAGAATGCAGCCCAGCCGGACGAAGTTCGAGTCCACGTCCGCCTTGCTCGGAAAGGCCACATCGTCGGGCTCCTTATAGGCCCCTTTGCACAGGCGCACACGAATGCCGTCGGCCACCAGTTGTTCCACATCCGCCTGGCTGCGGTAGAGGTAGGCTTGGATGACCACCCCAAGGGTCCCGCGTAAATCCGGTTGCGCGTGAAGCCGCCGCACAATGTCCAGCGTTACCTGCGTCAGCTTTGAGTCTTCCATGTCGATGCGGATAAAGCTGCCCGTCGTATGCGCGTGCTGCGTCAGGTTCTGTGCAATCGACTCGGCCAGAGCCGGCGAAAGTTCCAACCCCATCTGCGTCAGCTTCACGCTGATGTTCGCATCCAGATTGCGCGCTGCAATCATGTCCAGCAGTTGGTGGTAGACTTCGGCGGCCCGGTGGGCCTCCGTCTCAGACGTCACGCTCTCGCCCAGCGAGTCCAGCGTCACCGCCATGCCCTGCTGGTTCACAGCTTCTGCCACGCGCAGTGCGTCGGCAATGTCCATGCCCGCGACGAAGCGCGAACTCAGCCGTACGCCGATGCGGGAGTTTTCACAGAAGTGGCGCAGAAGACGATTGCGAGAGAGAGCAATAAAAGCCGTACGTAATATAGGCATCAGGGGCCTCTGCCGGCGAGAGCGTTTGTTTAAGCTCATCGCGCGGACCATCCATTTTCGCACAACGCGGCGACGAGCGATTCACAATCCGCACCCGCCCGAATCGATATTGCCAAGCTGGCAAATCCCGGCTGACAGATCCTGCCTACAGTCCTGCCTCAGATATTCGCAGCAAAGCTCAGGTTGTCATCCTGAGTTCCCCCGAGAGGCTGAGTGAAAGGAGCCCCAAGCGCTTTCCGGGGTGGAGCGTGGGGGTGGTGAGTCGAAGGATCTGCTGTTGTTTTTCAAACAACTTCCGAGACCGGACACTACTTCACTTCGTACACCGTACTCCCATGAGCCGGCAGGGTCACATTCACTTCTTTCGAGTCCTTGTAGGCGCTGTCGCTCCAAACATTCTGCGACTGGTGCTTTCCGCCCCCCAGGCCAAGCTGCTTCCAGGTCGCCTTCAGCGTCACCGGCTTGTCGTCGAGGTTGAACAAGGCGAAAAACTCCGCGTAATTCCTCGCGCCCGGCGAGTCGATCGTCCCCCGCCAAACCCGCGCGTGCTCAAAGCCCGCCGGCAGGCTTGCCGCATCCACAGGGCGGCTGTAGGTCAGGCTCTGGTTCATGAAGAGCATTGTCTGGTTACTCATCAGCAACCGCGTAAAATCGTCCAGCCTGGTCAAATTCGCACCCAGAATCAGCGGCGACCGCGCAATGGCCCACAGCGTGAACTCGGTCTGCTGCTCGTCGCGCGTCTCGCTGGACTGCCTTGCCTCGCCCCAACCCGGATGCGGCCCCAGGTAGCCCCACGGCAGCATGTCCATGTCCGGCCAGTTCCCTGGGTTCGCATACGGGGACCACGCCGCCAGCCGGTCGAACGCGTCCTTGATGCCGAAAGGAAATTCTCCTTGTTCCTGAGTGTGCGTTGCTGTCCACACATCCCAGTGGTCGTCGGCGATCCGCCACAACTGCGAGTACTTGCCCACCGCTGCCGCATTTTTCAGCGATGTCGGTCCCGGAGAAAGGCTCAGCACAATCGGCCGCCCCGTCTTATGAATCGCTGCCGCAATCTGCTGTATCTCCGTCGGCCGGTAAGGCCGGTCGCTGATGCAGTCCACCTTGATGTAGTCCAGGCCCCATCCGGCGTAGAGCTTCAGCATCGAGTCGTAATAAGCCTGCCCGGCCGCATTGTCCTTCACGCCCCAGTTGCCCTCGTCCCACGGGCAAGGGCTCGTCTTGTCGGCGGCATCCTCAGCATGAAAACTTGTGCCGGCAATCGGCAGATTCTCCTTCACCACTGCGCGCGGAATCCCCCGCATAATATGAATCCCGAACTTCAGTCCCTGGGCATGAACCCAATCCGCCAGCGGCTTGAACCCCGCCCCATTCGTCGAAGAAGGGAAGCGCCCCGGCACGGGAATCAGCAGCCCGTTTTCGTCCCAGAGATACTGTTTCTCTGCGATCGTATGTCCGAAGGGGTTGGCCATATACCAGCCCTCGTCGATCACTGAGTACTTCCACCCGTAACGTTCGAACTCAGCCAGCACCGACGTATTGGCCTTGTAGTCGGCCTCGTCGATTGTCAGCCCATACGCATCCCAGCTATTCCACCCCATCGGAGGCGTAGAAGCCAGAGTCTGTGCATGGCTGAGGGGGGCGGCAGAAAAAACAGCGGCAAGAATTGCGGCGCAAAAACACCTTGTTCCGAACATGTGTAAACGTATAGCACAGTCGCCCTGGCCGTAGCGTCCTGATGAAGTTCTTGGGGCGAGCAGGATAGTCGCCGCCGTAACTCTGGTCCACCCAAAGGCAAAACGCAGGCGTAAACCCGCTCTGGCAAAGCCTTTAGGCAACAAAAATCCGGCAGCAAGGGCCGGATCCTCTGTTTCGCGAAGAGCGGTGTAGATGTATGACGACCTACTGGGAAAAAAGTTTACAGATACGAACCTTTTTTTTGCATAATAAAAGGAAGACAAACATCTGTAGTATGCACCACTGAGGTCGTAGTCGGATTATCTGTCTATCCCTTGTCTAGCTGCAAATTCTTTCTTTGCAATAACATTTTTTCCGAGACTGGACGTTGCCATATGTGTGGAATCCTTGGCTATACACACCGCTCGCGAGGACTCCCCCCAGGCGTTCTGAACGCCGGGATCGCCGCCCTGATCCATCGCGGCCCCGACCAGCAGGGCAGCTTTACTACTCCTCACGTTTCGCTCGGTGCTACGCGGCTCCGCATTGTCGATCTCGCCGGCGGCGACCAGCCCATGCGCAGCCCCGACGGCGACGCCGCCATCGCTTTTAACGGTGAAATCTACAACCATCGCGAACTGCGAACTGAACTTGAGGCGCTCGGCGCGACCTTCCGCACCAACTGCGACACAGAGGTAGTTCTCAGCGCTTTCCTTCAGTGGGGGCCCGCCTGCTTTGCGCGCCTCCGCGGCATGTTTGCCATCGCCATCTGGGTCGAGTCCAGCCACCGCCTGCTCCTGGCCCGCGACCAGATGGGCATCAAGCCCCTCTACTACCATCTCCAGGGCGGCGAACTCTCCTTCGGCTCCGAACTCAAGTGCATCTTTGCCAACCCCGCAGTGCCGCGCCGCATCGACATGGCCGGGCTCAATTGCTTCCTCAGCCTCAACTACGTTCCCGGTCCCTACACGCTCGTTGAAGGCATCTCCAAGCTCATGCCCGGCTGCCTGCTCGATTGGCAAAAAGGCCGCGTCACCATTGGCTCCTTCGTACCGCCCGCCGAAAAAGTCCCTCCCCCAAAATCTCTTGGCGAAGCCTGCGAAGAACTCGACTCGCTGCTCACCCAGGCAGTCAGCGAGCAGCTTGTCTCCGATGTCCCGCTCGGCATGTGGCTAAGTGGCGGCCTGGACTCGTCGGCCGTCCTGAACTACGCCTCGAAGCTGTCACCCTTCAGCCTGAAAACCTTCTCCGTCACCTTTCGGGGCAAATCCTTCGACGAGACCCGCTACGTCCGCGAGGTCAGCAGTCGCTTCGGCACCGACCATACCGAATTCGATCTGAACGACCACGCCGATCTCGCCGACGTCATCGGTGAGCTGGCCTACTACTCCGACGAGCCCAGCGCCGACGCCGGAGCCGTCCCCGTCTGGTACCTGGCCAAGATGAGCCGCAAGGATGTCACTGTCGTTCTCAGCGGCGAAGGCGCCGATGAACTCTTCGGCGGCTATCTCACCTATAAGGCCGACCGCTACAACCGTTATTTCTCCAGCCTTCCGCGTCCGCTGCGCCAGGCCGCGCTTGCCTGTGCGCGCCACATTCCCGTCTCCGACGAAAAAATCGGCTTCGAGTATAAGGTCAAGCGCTTCCTTGAGGGTTCGCTGCTCTCTCCCGAGGCGGCCCACGTCTTCTGGAACGGCACCTTCACCGAGGAAGAGAAGCGGCGCTTCTTCAAGTTTTCAAATGGCGCTCCGCTGGCCTCGATTCTGGAGGATATGCGTCCGGAAACCTCCCGCGCGCCCTCTCTGGAGCGCTTCCTCGACTTCGACCAGCGCTACTCCATGCCCGATGGCATCCTCTACAAGGTCGATCGCATGAGCATGGCGCATGCAGTCGAAGTGCGGCCGCCGTTTCTCGACCCGCGCATTGTCGCCTTCGCCGCGCGCCTGCCGCAGCGCTTCAAGATCGATGGCCTTGAAACCAAGGTCGTCCTGCGCCGCTTGATGAAGGGCGTACTGCCTCCATCGGTTCTTCGCCGGCCCAAGATTGGCTTCGACATCCCCATTCACGAGTGGTTTCGTGGCGTCCTGCGCCCGCTGCTGCTCGACACGCTCAACGAGCGCGCCGTGACTGAGAGCGGACTCTTCCACTGGCCAGCCGTCCGCCGCCTCATCGACGACCATTTGGATCGCAAGGCCAACTGGGGATACCACCTCTGGGGACTGGTTACTTTGATCCTCTGGATGCAGCGCTGGAACATTGAAGCTCCCGCCAGTCATGCGCTGGTCTACGCCTCCGAGAGCGAAGCCGTTTCCGCCGATCAGCCGCTGGAGTGGCAGCCCGCCGCCTACTCCGCGCGGACCTCAGAAATTCCCCTCAACTGAAGGACGATCCAGTTGGGAGGCGTTCCGCTTACTGTGCGTTCGCCAGCCGCTCCGCCACCGGCAAACCGCCGGCCCGCAGAATCCCCGGCACATTGAAGTGCATCAGGTAATCCACATCCGTGGTCATCTTCGGCTGCTCTTCCAGATGCAGCGAAACCGGCGTCCTGCTCACAGCCGCCGCAAACGTCGCCCACAACGCCGCGTCGCCCCGCGCATAGATCTCCACCGCGCGCCCGTTTCCGCTCGCGTACACAATGGCCGTCACAATATCCTGTACCCGCGCCGCATCGTCGCTCACGTTGTACGTCAAAAACTTTGGTCCGCCCGCCGCGATAGTTGCCCTGCGCTCAACATCGGTCTCATCCATGCCATTCACAGGCTGCACATCTTCCCGATCCCGCGGCGCCTTTGACTCTCCCGTCTGGAAAACATCCAGCGCCAGCATTGCCCGGCCCTCGCGCCTGAGCCGCTTCACCGTCTCGCTCTCCATTGCCACCGCCGACCCGTCCGGATCCACAACGATCGCCACCGGGCCAGCCCCCTTATTCCATATCCCCGGAATTCGGCTCCGCCATCCAGGCAGACTGAATAAAATCGTCTGCCCATCGATCTCCGAAATCACGTTTTCCGGAATCACTACCGCCAGGGTCTGCTGCAGCCGCCTGCGCAGAAATGCCGCATCGCGCATTTGTGCATTCTGCGCCTCTGCCATCGTCCGCCATTCGTTGAACAGCCCCTTCAGATCCACCGCATTCGCCGGCAGTGTGCGATTATCGAGCGCCATCATCTCTTGCAGCATCGGCACTTGTACGTTCTTCTCGGTCAATTCTTGTTGGTTGCTAAGCCCGGGATTTACCCCGGCGAAGAACTTGTATACAGCCTCCCGGCTCTGCTGATTGAAGTTGTGCACCGCTTCAAACTGCGCCACGCTTACGTAGTCGCCCTTGCCGTATAGGTCGTAGATTTTTTGAATTGCGGGGAATTCTTCATGCGGCACATTGCGGGTCCAGTCCGTTGTGTCCGAGACCACCAGCATCGGCCTGGGCGCAAACATGGCCGCAATCTCCACGTTGCTTGTATTCACCCGAAGTCCCGGCGCGTTCTCGCACAGATCCCCGCCCTGCATCATCGCCGACACCATATTCACCGGCGCATCAAACTGCACGCGGTCATCGACGGCAGCCAGCAGAAATGTCTGTGTCGCTCCGCCCGAGGCTCCCGCCATTCCTATCCGGCTCGCATCCACATCGTCCAGCGAAGTCACAAAATCCAGCGCGCGGATCGAGTCCCACAACTGCAGTCCCAGCGGTCCAAACGACCACAGCCTTTCCGTAGCGCTGCCAAACCGGTGCGGCACCTGGATCGTGTCCGTATACCCCACCATGTCGTACGCAAAAACCACATAGCCCTGCCGCGCCAGGCTTATGCCGAACGCAGGTCCTGAGTCGACTGGCTCATTCTCCAGCCGCCCATACTGCCAGTGCCCATGCGGATTCAGAATCCCAGGATGCTTCGCCCTTCCATCGCGCGGCCGGTAGAGATTGCCGCCCAGATAGAATCCCGGTAGCGTCTCGATCAGGACCTTCTCAATCGTGTACCCGTGCCCTTCCGTCTTCCCGAAGATCTGCGGATGGAGCGGCGTTTTCTCCGGCATCGGCGACAGCCCTGCCGAAACCAGAATCTGATTGCGCAGAAACGCCTTCCTGTCCTCCCATGCCTTCACACTGCTGAACACGGGCAGAGGCATGTGCGTGTTGGTCGTCACGATGTCCCGATTGCGTGAGTCCTCGGCCGGAACCATCACAGCCTGCGCCGCCAGCCGAGCGCAGATTATCGTCATCAGCGCCGCAGCCCACACGCCCGCGCGCAGGCCCACTCCAACACGCTTCATCCCATGCTCCATTCGCGTTCCTTCGGGCTTTCTCGCCGGCTTACACAATCTCCGGCGGCGCCGCGGTAATCTCGAACTCCACCTGCTGCACGCCCAGGCGCGGATGAATCGCGGTCAGCTTGGCCTTGCCCGACATCTCCAGCGCCCTCACCCAGATCGCGCCCGTGCCTCCCACCAGCGAAAACGGATTGTCGCCAATGATCTCCGCTGGCCCAACCAACTCCAGCCGAATCGCGTCGTCGGAAAATGGCTGAACTGCGCCGAACTCATCCGTAACGCGCAACACCACGCGCGTCGTGTCCGCTCCATCGGCCAGCAGTGTGGTGTCGTCGGCAAGCACGGCGAACTTGCGGTCCACGCCTCCGCCCGAAAGCGTCTTCGAGATCGCGAGCTTGCCCCCGATGTATCCCTCAATGCGCAGATCGCCCCAGCCGTCGCGATATTTATCCAGATCGGCCGAGAACGGCGCGTACTTCAAATGCTTGAACTCCACGCGGTCCGGATTGGCCTCGGCCAGCAGCTTGCCGTTCACATAAAACTTCAAGTGTTCGCAGTTCGAGCAGACCACCGCTTTCGTGAATCCGACGCTCTCGTCCCCGCGCGCCCAGTGGAACGCCGGCTCCAGCACAACCTCTTCCTCGGGATCGCACTGTGATTTGTAGAAGCCCGCCGCGGGCTTAGGCTCGCGGAAGATGTCCGTCACGCCGTGGTAGCAGATGCGGTCGCCCGATCCAAAGTTGCCGTGCGTGTTGTAGTCGAACGCGCACCAGCCGATGCCGCCCGCGTACTGCGGATTCGATGCCAGTTGGTCGTGAATCCGCGCATGGCGCAGCGTGTGTTCCCGCAGCCGCTCGATGTTATCGATCGTCTTGGTCGGATACGTGTGCCCCACAAACTCCGTGTTCAGATACAGCGGGTGATTTGGTGGCCTCAGCGGGAAGCCGAAATCGTTCACCGTGAACACATCTTCGAGCAACTCCGATCCTGGGAAGTTGCGGATGCCACCCGTCTGCCGTGTGGTATCCAGTTGATGCGCAAGCGCATTGGTCCGCGTGAAGAAGTCGTGGTCGTCCTTCGACTCATTGATGCGCACGCCCCACAAGATTACCGCCGGATGGTTCCAGTCGCGGCGAATCATGCGGCCCACGTTGTCCACCGCAAGGTCTTTCCACCCCTGGTCGCCGATGTGCTGCCATCCCGGAATCTCTTCCAGAACCAGCAGCCCGATCTCGTCGCACGCATCCAGAAAATGTCGCGACTGCGGATAGTGCGACGTCCGCACAATATTGCACTTCAGATTCTTGCGCAGAATCACCGCATCCTGCCGCTGCACGCGTCCCGGCATCGCCTGGCCCACCCAAGGAAACGTCTGGTGCCGGTCCAATCCCCGCAGCTTCACCACCGTCCCGTTCAGGCTGAATCCCTGCGGCGTAAACTTCGCCTCGCGGAACCCGATCCGCCGTTCATCACTATCCAGAACATGCGCGCCCTTCAGCAGCCGCACCTCCACTCGATAGAGCTTCGGCGTCTTCAACCCCCACAGCTCGATCGTGCTCAGATTGTCCATGTGCAGTGTAGGAGTCCCGCTTCCATCTGTCGGCACTTCCTGCGAAGCCTTAGCCACCAGGTTTTTACCGTCGTAGAGCGCCGCCTCCAGTGTCAGCCCGCTCTCCAGGGTTTTGTTTGCGCCTTTAAGAAAGCACTTCACATCCAGCGTAGGCTTGCCGCTCAGCACATCCTTCGGCTGCGCGAAAATGTTTTCAATAAACGTCGGCGAAACCAGCCGCAGTTGCACCTCGCGATAGATTCCACCAAACGTCAGGTAGTCGATCTCATACCCAAACGGCGGAATGTCCGCGCGCTCAGTCGAGTCCACTTCGACCGCCAGCACGTTGTCCTTCTCCCAGTCCAGGTGCTCGGTCAGCTCAAACGAGAACGGCGTAAACCCGCCTCTGTACTCGCCCAGTTTCACGCCGTTCAGCCAAACAGTCGAGGCTGTCATCACCCCTTCAAAGTCCACAAACACCCTGCGCCCGCGCGCCGCCGGAGGCAGCCGGAACCGCCGCCGGTAGATCGACACAAACTCATAGGTCTTCTCGTCGAAGCTGTGCCACGGCAGCCGAACATTCGTATGCGGCACCGTCACGCGCGCAAATCCGCTGTCGTCGAAATCCCGCGCATGCGCCGCCTCCGTCGCCTTGGGGCTATAGCGCCAGCGCCGATTGATCGGCAGCACCACGCGCCCTTTTCCTCCGGTCGCATGGGGGCCAAGTTCGGCTGTGGGCAGCCCGTGGGCCACCGCGGTTGAGGCAATCAGCGTTCCAGTCGTCTTCAGAAAATCACGGCGATCCATATAAGGCTCCTTGGCCGAACAAAGCACGTTCGCGGCGCTGCCTCACTCCCGTGAAAGCACACGCGTCGCTGTATTGAAGGCCGCGAGTAGTTTATACCGTTTCAGATCGACTCGTCCGCGACGCAGGCGACCCGGTCTGAGACCCGCGCCCGTCTATACTTGAAGAGACATGTTCCCCTTCATTCACCTCGGACATTTCAGCGTGCCCACCTTCGGGCTTATGCTGTGGCTGGCTGCCGTTGCGGCCGCATTTATGATGGACCGCTCCTTCCGCCGTGCCGGCCTTTCGGCGGACGCGGTTGGCATGGTTGCCGTTGCCGTGGTGCTGGGCATTGTGGGCGCCAAGCTTTGGCACGTCATCGACACCCCCGCCGAGTTCCGTGACGAAGGCTGGCGCGTGCTCTGGGATACGGCCGGATTCGCCTGGTTCGGCGGACTCGTCTTCGGCATCTCCGCGCTGGTGTTCCAAGGCTGGTGGGCCAAGATCGGCGGCCTGCGCACGCTGGATCTGGCGGCGCCGTCCGCAGCCATCGGCTATGGCATCGGCCGCATCGGCTGCTTCCTCTCCGGCGACGGCTGCTACGGCCTGGAAACCAAGCTGCCCTGGCCCCTTGGCATGAGCTTTCCCAACGGGATTGAACCCACCCCGCTCGGCGTCAGCGTTTACCCAACGCCGCTCATCGAGCTCGTCGCCGGTTTACTCATCGGCTGGTGGCTATGGCGGCGGGCAGGGAAGCCCCATGCCGTGGGAGCGATCGTTGGCCAGTACCTGGTCCTGAGCGGAATAGCTCGCTTTTTTGTCGAAATGATCCGCCGCAACCCCAAGGTTCTGTGGAGTTTATCGAACGCGCAACTGGCCAGTGCAGGCTCGGTAATTGCCGGAATTCTGCTCATCGTGTGGGCTTCTCGCCGCCCCGCAACCGAACCGAAAACGGCCACTTCAATAGTCGAAAAGCCGGCCTGAAACACTCTTGTCCAATCTCAAGCGGCAGGGCTCTCAATCGGCTGCGAAAACCTTGGTAAGCCACTGTTTTGAAAGGGCATCGGCTTCAGCCGTGCCATAAATACAATCAGAACAACGAGGGCTTCACTGGCTGCGGAAGAACTTACCTTTGGCGCAAAACTTCAAGGCTCTGTAACAGGGCACGACTTTAGTCGGGCCGCAAATGCCCCATAATGAATCAGGGCTTTAGCCCCCGCAAATCCCCCCGCGCACAATTCCCCACGCAGCTTGTTAAACCGTGCCTTGCTTCAGCCAAGCCGACAACAGCCCTGCGACCTTCTCCTGCTGCTCATAGGCGGCGAAGTGGCCTGCGTCCGGCAGTAGATGGAATTGGCAGCCGCCGGGGGCGGCGCGGAAGGCTTCCATGTCGGCGGGGGTGACGGCGGAATCTTCTCCGCCGGCGATGGCCAGGACGGGCGCAGTGATAGTGGCAACAGTGGCGACAGAATCGGGGCGCGTCGCGAGACCGGCCTGAACGGCAACCATGCCTTCTGGCGTGAGCTTCATGCGGGTGCGAAGTTCAGACGCAATCTGCGGATGCTGCTTGCGCGCGGTTGCGCCGATGAGGGACATGCTGCCGTCAAAGAGAGCGTCAACGCCGGTGGCGCGTGCCTGGGCAATGGTCGCGACGCGCTTGGCTTGATTCGCTTCCGGATCGGGCTGGGGCTTGGAGCAGACAAAGGCGAGACCCCTCATGCGCTGCGGAGCCTGACGCCATAGTTCCAGCAGCACATAGCCACCGATGGAGCAGCCGGCAAAGACTGCTTCTTTCAATTCCAGATGATCGAGCAGCGCCAGGATGTCGGCGGCCAGCTGCGTCATGGTTAGCACCGGGGCATCCGGGACGCGCGCGAAGAGGCCGGCCGGCAGCGATGAACCTAGTTCGGAGGCGCCGTGGCCGCGAAGGTCGGGAACGATGGCGCGGACGCCGGGCAGGCGCTCTGTAAGCGGACGCCAATAATCGTGATCGAGGGGCGTGGGGTGGAGAAAGACAACCGGAAGGCCAGCCCCAGAGTCCGTGAAGGCCAGCCTCGTTGCGCCGGAGAGATAAGTACCGTTCATATACCTGGAGGATACTCTCCTGGATTTGCTCCAGGATACGGTCCTGGCAGACTCAAGGGCTCCTCAGGAATGCCAATCCAGCCGGCGAGGTAAGCGATGCCGACGAATCCGCCGGAGAAGATGAACCCGAGAACAGTAACGATGCGGATGACAGCGACATCCCAGCCATTGGCACGGGCCAGCGCGAGGCAGACTCCGGCAATCTGGCGGCCAACGCGAGGCCTTACCAGCGGCCTGCCGTGTATGGGATAGGCAGCGGGATTGACGGGAATCGTTGTGCCGCAATTCGAGCAAAAGCGCGCGGTAGGTGGCAACCCGGTTCCGCATTGATGACAATAGACGGCCATTGTCCGTTCCTCCTGAAAGGCCAACCACTTCGATCATACGGAAATGGGGCGGCCGCGGTTCCATTGTCAGGACTGATTCGGAAGGCGCTCAGTTTTCCTTGTAGGCGGTGCGGAGGTGCTTTCTGGCGGTGTCGGCGCGGGAGGTGTTGGGACCGGTGGCGATGGCGGTCTTGTAGTCGTTGACGGCGAGTTGGCGCTGGCCTTCAACGTCGCGGCACTCTCCGGCGGCCAGCAGGGAACGGATCTTGAGCTCGGGGCCAACTTCATGCGTCGCGGCAGCTTTTTCAAAGGCCTGGGCCGCCTCTTCATAATGGCGCTGGCCGCGCAGGGCGTCGCCCAGGCCAAACCACGCGAGTTCCAGTTGCGCGTCGGCAAAATAGTGGGGCCTTGCTGCGTCAGAGAGCAGGTCGCGGTAGGCTGTGACGGCAACCATGCCCTCACCGGCGTCGCGGCGGAGGTTGGCTTCTTCAAGCCAGAAGAGAAAGTCGTGGGGGTATTGGCTCTTGAGGCTTTCCACGACTTTGATTGCTTCCTGGTACCGGGACTCGCGGCGCAGGAACAGGGCCATCGCGGTGCGTGCTTCCATGCTGGTGTTGACGCCCCGGTTTCCGGCGTCGTTGAGCATGGCGAGGCCCGTCGATTTGGAGCCGGTGATGCCGGCGAAGCCGATGAGCAGTTTGAAAGGCCACGGCAGCGCGCCGACGACGTACTGATAGATTCCGGCGACCAGTTTGGCATCGACGTAATTGGGGTCTAACTTCAGGACACGGTCTACGTCGTCGCGGGCCTTGTTGGCCAGGTGGAAGCCGCCGCTGAAGTCGCGTTGCACCATGGCGAGGTAGGTGCATTTCAAGCTGCGCGCCCAGGCGCGGGCAAAGAGTGCATCCAGGTCGTTGGGATTCTTGTCTATGCGCCCGTCGGCTTCGCGCACGGCCTCGTCAGCGAGTCCCAGGATGCGGTCGCGGGCTTGCGGGTCTTCCCGGGTCGCGTGTCGGCCGGTCAGGAAGCCGTCGTTCGCGTAGAAGGTGGTATCGAGCAGATCCTGCCGGTAGAGTTCCTGGAAGAGAACAGCTTCAAGCAGATAGTCCGTTGCCTGCGGATCGTTGGAATGCGCCGCGTGAAAGCGCTCAAACCGACTCACCGCCTCAGGAAAGTCGAGGTTGTAAAAGTAGTGGAAGGCCACGCGAACCTGGGGGTTGTAATTCATGGGATTGGTGTCGACATGTCCGTTGGCGCTGGAAGCCGAGGCAAGACTGGCGATGGCGAGGAATGCAACTGCCAGGGCGAGTCTGCGCATCGGAACCGATCCCTTCTCCAAGTGAATTCTCCTTTTCGGGGCGTAGCGCGTTCGCCTGTTTAACTCAAGACTTCAACTGAAGAGACCGCGAAACTCAACTTGATCCAGCTTAACGGATTTGGGCGGCGTGGCGGATTCAGCATCACAGCTCGGCTTGGGCCGTTCTTGCCGGAAGTTCGAAATACATTAAGATCGAGGTATGCCCATCCCAGAACGTCTTAATCCAACATTTGCTTCGACGCTACCTGCGGTTCCAGATAAGTTCGATCCGATGGAAGAGGCGCGGCAGCGGCTGATTGTGGCGCTCGATGTGCCGGATGCCGCCTCCGCCATCGGCCTGGTAAACCAGTTGGAAGCATGCTGTTGCTGGTTCAAGGTTGGGCTGGAGTTGTTTACGGCGGCCGGCCCGCAAGTGCTGGAACCGCTGGTGGCGCGCGGTCACTCGATCTTCCTTGACCTCAAGTTTCACGACATTCCCAATACAGTGGCGGGGGCTCTGCGCTCGGCGGCGCGGCTGGGCGTGCGCATGGTGAACGTCCACGCTTCCGGAGGCCCGGCGATGCTGACCGCCGCACGGAATGCGCTGGCGGAGTTTCCCAACCCGCCTCAATTGCTCGCGGTGACCGTGCTGACCAGCATGGACCAGGCGCAGGTAAACGCGGCCGGCATCGAGCGCTCGCCAGCCGAGCAGGTGGAACTGCTGGCGCGGATGAGCCTGGACGCCGGCATTCGCGGCTTTGTCTGCTCGCCACAAGAAGTCGCCAGATTGCGCGCCATGACAGGCCCCGAGGGAGTGCTGGTGATTCCAGGGATTCGTCCGGCGGGCGGCGAGGCAGGGGATCAGAGGAGGATTGCGACTCCCGCGGAAGCGCTGCGGGCTGGTGCGAGCTCCCTTGTCGTGGGCCGGCCGATTACCCAGGCAGCGGACCCGCGCGAAGCAGCCGAGGCGATTCTCAGGGAGATGGCCGGGGCGCTAGTGTCCTGAGTCTAAAGTTCGTTTCATAGTTGTAGCCATGCTGTACTCCCCCAGAGAGTGCTGTCGCTGAACGGAGCGCGTCTGGGGCCCCGCGTTCGCTTTTTGAACGTGGGGTAAGCGGAGTGAAGGATCTGCTGTTCCCCTCATCTACTCCCTACCCAAAATCCAAAGAATTATTTCAACAACTTCAGACTCACCACGCTTGAGGGGTAAGACAAAACAGAGATATCCACAGAAAAGCCCGGCGATTTGCCGGGCTTTTCTGTGGATCAAACTTAAAGCAGAACTTAAAGTTTTTCGTAGAAGTCACATGCCGAGCATGAGATGTAGACTCCGCCGGGAATGCCGCGCTCGCGGTCCTTTACGCGCTTGACGATGCGCGTCGGCTTGCTGCACTTGGGACAGTCGGTCGACTTCGTCGTGTCCATTTCCTTCTTGCGGTCACCAGTTTTTGCGATCTTTGCCATAGGTCGGGTGTTTCTCCTTCAAGGGGGTGTCTCTGCACTCACGCAAAAAGTTCTTCGCGCGGCTTCAACGGCGCGGTCATGTGCTGCCTTTCCTCGCAATGGAATTGCCTGGAAGGAGCGGGACTCGCTCGTTTCAGTCTACATGAAGCGAGTCTACTTCGGTTGCACGGAGTCGGCCGGGGGCGATGCCGGCTTTGCTGACGCGGGCGGGGAACCGTTCGCAGGCGCGGCTGGTTCCTGGTCGGGCACGCTATCGGGATTAGCGCCGGGCTGCTTCTCCTTCGGGAACTGCACGGGCCTCATGACGCCGACGTTCTTCTGCCCGCCGGACGCGTTCGCATTGCGGTCATCGGCGGGAAGCTGTTCGCCGGGATTGCGCAGGCTGGGCGGCGCTGCCGGCGCTTCCTTGTCCGGGTCGCGCTGCACGTCGCCCTCTTTAGTAATGCGGGTGTGGTTCGCGGCAGTTTCCAGCGGGGTGCCATCCGTGCGCATCAGCCCGGAAACCTCATCGTTCGTGAAAACCACCGGCGTCTCGCCCATTTTTGCGACTTCCACACGAATGACGCGGTTGCCGTTGATGCGCACAAAATTTACTTCCTCAGGCGGCTTGCCGTAGATCCACTCCTCGAACGGCATCTGTCCGTCCATCTCGCGCGATTTGCTCTGCGGCTGTCCTTTGGCGAACAGCACCATGTCGGTACTCATGCCCACCATCACATGATGGTTGAGAATAGCCTCCTTGAGCTGGGGCGGCAGCGTATCGGTGAAGGCCTGGATAGGCGTTTTCACGTCGAAGGAGATCAGCGGCGCCAGCAGCGCTTTGACCTGAGCGCCGGTCAAGGCCGGGATGGGACCGTTGAAAGCGAGTGTGAGGCGCGAGCCCATGGGCTGCTGCCCGTCGTCCTGCACCACGGGGTTGGTCATGTCCGGCCCGCCGGCGCCGATCGAAATATGGCGCAGAAAGCGATGCTTCATATCCGGGCCGCCGTTCAGCATGAAGATGATCTTCGAGTGGTCGAACTTTACATCGGTGACCACAACACGGTCGCCGGGCTTTGCGGATGTGCCGCTGGCGATGACCATGTTGAGATAGGCCTCGCCGGCCGGCTCCAGCTTGCCGTTGGCGACCAGCGTGAGCCCCTTATGGCTGCGTGGAAGCGGGCGCATGGCAAAGCCCTGTTCGGCCTGCATAATCCGTAAGAGCTCAAGGCGAGACTTGGCATCGAGTTCGGTCTTGGGCAGCGGAATGCTGGTGGGCGTAACCTGCGCGTAACGGCGGTCCACTGGGGCATTGGCGGTAATAGGGCCTTTGCCGCTGGTGTCGATGGTGATGACCTGGGATTGGCATGCGCAGACGGCAAGCAGGGCGACCGCCGCGCAGACTATTGCAGTCCGCCGGACGTGCATTTCATGGCTTGTGTTCGAGTTCGAGAGAACGGCCGCACACAGTCGCTGGAATGTCTGGATCATGGGAGCCTCCCATGCATGCCAACATCGTTGTGCAAACGATAGCGCCGCGCGGGGAGAAAAAGCAAGCCGGCGCCGAAGCCGGCTTACCGCGAAATCCGATCGACATCCTGCTCATCCAGAACCGGCACGTCGATCACCGGGAGCTTCTGCCCATTCTCGTACCGCTCGACGGTCGCCATCAGTTTCTCCACCGCTTCCACTGTCTTGATCCCGCCCCGTGCTCCAGCCGCCATGCAATTCATCGCCGCAGCCGCGCACGAGAAATCCAGTTGCCGGTCCAGCGGCCACTCCTGCATCAGCCCGTAGATAAACCCGGCCCTGAAAATATCGCCCGCGCCCGTCGTATCCACCACTGGCACGCGATACGCCGCGCTGCGATAGAACCGCTTGCCGTCCCACGCCATCACGCCGTCTTCGCCCAGGGTCGCCGCGCTCAGCCTGCAGTTGTAGCGCGCCTGCATCCGCCGCAGTGCGCTCTCAAGGTTGTTGTCCTGCATCAGCTTGCACGAGAAGTCCTTGCTCACAATCAGGTAGTCGATGTTCACAATCAGATCGTCGACGCCCGGATACGTCTCGTCCAGATCCGCCACCACGGGAATCCCCGCATCGTGCGCCCAACTCGCGGCCAAGGTAGCCGCTGCTGTCTCGTGCCCATCCACATGCAGTACGCGCGCATTCACAATCCACTCGCGCTTCAGCTCTTCGGGCTTGAGCGCCATGCTCTCGTCGCGCCGGCAAAGCACTGTCCGTTCGCCGCCCGCGTCCACCAGGATCAGCGATTGCGGGCTCACGCCCCCCGACACCGTGATCAGTCGCGCCTCAACGCCCACGCGGTCAAACGCCTCGCGATGCAGGCAGGCCGCGTGATCGTCCCCCAGCTTGCCCACATACCGCGTCCGCAGTCCCCATGTTTGGCAGGCCACCACCGTGGTCGCCACCTGTCCGCCCGGCATAATGCTCGCGTTGCTATATTCCAGCTTCGAGCCGCGCACCGGATATTCGGCCAGTGAAATCAGTGTGTCCGTCGCATTAAGACCCACGCCAACCAGGTCAACTTTCTCCAACTCCGCCATGATGTCATTGTAATAGCTAGCGAGCGCCAACTCACGCCGCGCTCCTCAAATGCTGTACCCTCAAGACAGCCTCTTTCGGCAGTAGATTGCTGTGAAGGGGACCGCCTTTAGCTGAAGGGTACGGGCTTTATTGAGCACTGCGTAAGTAATGTTCTGTCCGCCGCGCCAGAGGCGCAGAGTTTGTTAGCCCCGCGCTTCAGCGTGGGGAAACGGAATTCCACGAATTCACTACGGAGTCCCGTAGGGACGGCGCAAGGACATTTCTTCTGCAGGAACCAATAGGCCGTACATCAATCTCAACACAATCGTCGCGGGCTTTAGCCCCCGAGGCCAAACTCCTTCATCTCAATCAGGCTTTAGCCCATCTTCTCTACGGAATCCATCATGACCTCATCCTCTCGCCCCTTTCACCACCCGCAACCCGGCGCCGCCCTCTACTGCGAAAAAGTCTCCCTCGAATCCCTCACCCGCCGCCACGGCACCCCGCTCTACGTCTACTCCGCCTCCCAGATCGCCGAGCGCCTAAGCCTCTTTCAGCAGGCCTTTGCCGGCCGCGACCATCTGGTCTGCTACGCCGTCAAAGCCAACTCCGCCCTCGCCATTCTCAAGTTGCTAGCCGACCGCGGCGCCGGCTTCGACATCGTCTCTGGCGGAGAACTCGAGCGCGTCCTCGCCGCCGCCCCTGAAGCAGCAGGCCGTGTCGTCTTCTCCGGCGTTGGCAAAACCGCCCCCGAAATCGATCTCGCCCTCACCGCAAACATCCTCGAATTTAACGTCGAGAGCGAAGCCGAACTCGCCCTTCTTGCCGCCCGCGCCCGCAAGCTCAAACGCACCGCCCGTTTCGCCCTGCGCGTCAATCCCGACGTCTTCGCCGACACGCATCCCTATATCTCCACCGGCCTCCGCGAACACAAATTCGGCATCGACATCCGCCATGCCCTGGACCTCTACAAATCAGCCGCCACCAACCGCTGGCTCCAGGCAACCGGCGTCAGCGTCCACATCGGCTCGCAGATTCGCTCCGCGGTGCCCTTCGGCAAGGCCATGGACCGCGTCGCCAAGCTCGCCCGGCAACTCAAGCACGAAGGCATCGTCCTCAAGTCCATCGACGCCGGCGGCGGTCTCGGCATCGACTACCACGGCGGACCCTTCGACCCCGCGGCCAAAGTCGCCGAGTACGCCTCGGCCATCCAGCACGCCCTCTCCGGTTTTGAAGGCCGCCTGCTCATCGAGCCGGGTCGTTTCCTTGTCGCCCAGGCCGGCGCGCTCGTCACGCGCGTGCTCAACGTCAAGCGCAACGGCAAAAAGACCTTTGTCATCGTCGACGCGGCCATGAACGACCTCATCCGCCCCGCGCTCTACCAGGCCCATCACGACATCGTCCCCGTCCGCAACCGCCCCGGCCGTCCCCGCTCGGTCGACGTCGTAGGCCCCGTCTGCGAAACCGGGGATTTCTTCGCCCGCGACCGCAAACTCCCCACCATCCACCCTGGCGACTTGGTCGCCATCCTCGACGCCGGCGCCTACGGCATGGCCCAAAGCTCCAACTACAACACCCGCCTCCGCCCCGCCGAAGTCCTCGTAAAAGGCAGCCGCGCCACTCTCATCCGCCGCCGAGAAACCATCGCCGACCTCCTCGCCCCGGAGATCCTCTAACCACGGGGGAAAGAAACCTCACCGTCGCATTTCAACCGCTGACTTGCTGACTTGCTCGCCGCCGAGCTGCGGCGGGCTGACTTGCTGCCTTTGTTTCAACCGATCCACTTGGAGGATTCAATTCCCAGTTCCCGCCTTGCCGGGTGCCCCATCCAAACCGCGTTCTTTGCGGTTTGGGTGGGATAGCCAAAACACTCGACCCGGACCGCTTTTCTAGTTCCTACGTCCGTAGGCCGAATCGACATATACTTGCCTTGTAAATATTTGATAAATAAGAGGCTGTCATCCTGAGCGAACGGGGCCCCAAGCGTACTTCAGCTTGGGGGTGGTGAGTCGAAGGATCTGCTGTTGTTTTTCAAACAACTTCTCCACCAAGATTGATCACCGGACAGGGCGTAAAGTATAAGCCGAGAGGTGCGAGAAAATGACTGCTGACATCGCGCAACAGATTTCTAGTTGGGTTGGACAACTTGTGATTGCGGGCGGCGGAGGCGCAGTCGTCGCCTATGGGATTTTCAAATTTCTCGGCAAAAGCTGGATTGAAAACCAGCTCGCGAAAGATCTCGAAAGAGCGAAGTCTGAGATTTCTATTCACGCGACCAGAAGAATGAAATTGCACGACAAGGAATATGTCGTGTTCCCTGAATTGTGGTCACGGCTCAATAAGGCAAATGGCAGCCTCGACCGGGCTATCATCTCTCTACGAGGAATTCCGAATTTTCGAAGTATGAAGGATGCCGATGTGAACGATTGGCTCAACCGTTCCTACCTTTCCGAAGAGGAGAAGTTATATTTTAATGAACAGGAAGACAAGGGTAGAGCCTATGGCAATATTCTCGGCAAGCGGGATTTAAACCAGGTAGATCAAGACTTAGCCAAATTTAAAAGGTACCTTCAAAACAATCGCATATTTCTGAGTCCCGAGATTAAGGAGAAATTCGACCAGATCTACAGCCAAATTTCTGAGTCTTGCACAGCGAAGGAGATGGATTTGAAGGGTTTTAGTGGAGATGGCACAAGTTATCTCAAAGAAGCCTGGGAAAAGTTCGACAAGCAGGTAAAGCCCCTCAAAGTAGAGATAGAGTCTCTGGTTCAAGCAAAGCTGTTCCCGGAAAGTCGCATTGAAAAACAATAGTGGAAAAAGGTGAGCGAGCTTAAAGACTGTCTCTTACGTTTCCTACGCCTGAAACCTCAACTCGATCCGCAGAACAGGTGACCTGTGCCGGCGGATTACTAATCTCTTTGTAATCAGTCAGTGGATTGGGCGGTCTTTTGAGCAAATTTGGTCAGTTTCTTCCGCCGGGTGCCCCCGGTCCCTCGCTTTTGGGGACCGGGGATAGCCAAACACTCAACCCGGCGGCTTTTCTAGTCCCTACGTCCCTAGTCCCTCAGTCCCTGTCTTTTGCAGAGAATTACCCCCATCCGTAGCACAATTGAGATATGAGCTCCCTCCACCTTTCGACGGCATTTCCTCCCAAAACACCCTCATCACCCCCGATTTCCTCCCTACCCCCCACCCCCCTATATCCTGTGAAACTGTGACATCTCAAAAAAGTTATAGAAAACAAACCACTTACACACCGAGACCCCGTTACCATCTAGTCACTGGCGTCCACCCGGGTTTCACCCCTTAACTAATTCAAACAAAAAGGCTTAACAGCAAAAAAGCCCTCGTCGCCAACTACGGATTTTGATGAAAATATGCGCAAAAAACAGGCCTCCACGCCCGGTAAGCCCCGCTTTGAGCAAAATCGAAAATCCTCCAACGTGCATCCTTGGCCCGCGCCTGTTATGGTGTTCCGCGAGGGATTTCATCATGCAATTTCATAAAATAGCGATCTGCTTTTTGGCGATCGTGGCGACGGCTGCCTTCGCTCAGTCCGGCACGCTCACGGTAAAAACCGCGCAAGGCAAGGAGCAGGGCAAAACCATCAACGACGGCAAGGTCAGCGCCTATCTCGGCCTGCCTTACGCCGCGCCTCCAATCGGCGATCTCCGCTGGAAGGCGCCCGAGCCGCCCGCGCAATGGAAGGGCCTGCGCAACGCCACGCTCTACGGCGCTCACTGCATCCAGACCAGCGTCTTCAGCGACATGATCTTCCAGGACAGCGGACCCAGCGAGGACTGCCTTTACCTGAACGTCTTCGCGCCCGCCGGCGTTAAAGCCAAAAGCAAGCTGCCCGTCCTGTTCTGGATTCACGGCGGCGGCTACGCGGGCGGCTCTGCCTCCGAGCCGCGCCATAACGGTGATTTCCTGCCTGGCAAGGGTGTCGTTCTCGTCACCATCAACTACCGCCTCGGCGTCTTCGGCTTTCTGGCCACGGCCGACCTGGCCAAGGAGGCCAATGGCTCGGTAGGGAACTATGGCCTGCTCGACATGGTCGCCGCACTGCGCTGGGTCAAGGCCAACATCGCAAACTTCGGCGGCGATCCCGGCAACGTCACCATCTTCGGCGAAAGTGCTGGCTCCTTCGCCGTCAGCACGCTGATGGCCGCTGCCCCGGCGCAGGGACTCTTCCACAAAGCCATCGGCGAGAGCGGCGGCGCTTTCAGCGACCTGTTGCCGACCGGCACGCTTTCAGCCCGCGAGAAGCAGGATGGCGATTGGACTGCCTCGCTCGGCGTTAGCACTCTGGCCGAGTTGCGTGCTCTCTCCACCGATGCCATTCTTGCGGCCGCTCAGAAGAAAGGCGCGCCGCGCTTTTCGCCGGTCATCGACGGACAATTGCTCACCGAGCAGGTATCGGAAACCTACGCCAAGGGCAAGCAGGCGCACGTGCCGCTGTTAGCCGGCTGGAACCGCGACGAAAACCCTTCCATGGCCAACGGCATGACGGTAGAAAAATGGAAGGCCTTCGCAACCGAACATTTCGCTGACCGTGCAGACGAGTTTCTCAAACTCTATCCAGGCGAGACCGACGAGCAGGCCGCACGTTCGGCCGCCGACTACGGCGGCGACATGTTCATCGCCTTCAGCACCTGGAAGTGGATTGAAGCGCATAAGCAATCAGGCGAGTCACAGGTCTATCGCTATCACTTCGAACTCGCCGCGCCGCCCAGCAAGTTCCATCCGGGTGCATTCGCCTTCCACTCCGACGACATTGAATATGTCTTCGGCTCACTCGACACGCGCCCCGGCGCCGTCTGGCGGCCTGAAGACCGCAAGCTGAGCGAACAGATGATGAGCTACTGGACGAACTTCGCCAGAACCGGCGACCCCAATGGACCGGGCCTTCCGGATTGGCCGAAGTGTAACGCGGAAAACCGCATCATCCACCTGGACAGCACAATTACATCGGGCCCAAGCACAGTTGAGCCAAGGTATGAATTTCTTCTGAAGGGGATGCCGCCGACGCGGCCGTGAGTTGTCGATGAAGCGGGCGTTGCCTACTGATTCACGCCCGCTGCGGAGGCAAAGCCCGCGGCCTGTTCCGTTGGAATGGTACTGATCGTGGGCGGAGCCGCAAACGTCGAGTTCTGAGCGTTGATCGCGTTTGAGTAATCCGGACCCAGCCCGAGCTTCTTCAGTGCCCGCGAGTCCGGCATTAGCTTGGTCTGCCAACCTTGATCGGCTTGGAACTTCTGCATCGCGGCCTGGGTCGTTGCGTCCCAGGAGCCTGTAGGATCGCCGCTCAGATAGTGCTCCCGGATCAGCGCCTGCTGGATCTGGGTCACACGCTCCGGGGCGATGGCCTGCTGGCCGTGCAGCTTTTTGGGACTAGGCAACTTGTGCGCCGATTTGCGCGATTTATGCACTGTCTGGCCACTGGTTGGCGCCCGGTGAACCCTCGATGCGAATGCTGCCGGTGTAATCATGGCTGCAGAAAGAATAAGTGCCAAACTTGCGCGAATTATGACCACGGTGATGCCACCTCGATGAAAAAGAAGGATCCAAAGGAATATGTTCAGTTTAGCTCACCGTACCGCATTGCGGCAAGGTGAAAATCGATCTTGCATCCAGAATCTAACGGTCTCATGGAAATGGGCTCCGGTTGCCCAAATCGGCAACCGGAGCCCGTCCGGTACTACTGCAGCGTTCCGCCGATGTAGTTGATGCCCTGGTCCGGGTGTTTCGGATCCACGATCTCAAAGACTACGTCGTCGCCATTCTTCAGCTTCTTCGCCACGGCATCGAATTGCTCTTTGGTGCCGATAGCCTGCTTGTTGACGCGTGTAATCACCAGGCCCGGCTCCAGTCCCTGCAAATCGGCGAATGAGCCGGTACGCACTGACTCGATTACCACGCCGGGGCTATGCAACTTGGCCGCGGTCGCCGGCGAAATCTCCCGTACAACCAGACCCAGTTTGGTCTCACCCGCATCGCTCGGGCTCTCCGGATTGGTTTCCGGCTGGTTGTTGCCCAGGTCGGCAAACACCTTGTCCCGGTCGCCGATAGATACCGTCGTATCGGACTGCTTGCCGTCGCGCACGTAACCCAGGCGAACAGTCGAACCCGGCCGGCGGCTGGCGATCTCGTCCACCAGGTCGTTGCCGTCCTTGATGCTCCGCCCGTCGATCGAGGTAATGATGTCGCCCTGCTTCAGGCCCGCCTTGTCCGCGGGGCCACCCGGCTGAACTTCCTGCACCAGCACACCGTTCTTGAACCCGTAGACGCGGTTGACTGCGCCCGACAGGCCCTCGCGGAACTGGATACCGATTGAGCCGCGCGTCACTTTGTGGCTGGGGCTGATCAGGTCGTTGTACACCTGAACCACGGTGTTTGACGGCATCGCGAAACCAATGCCCTGGTAGCCGGCCGACTGCGTAAAGATGGCCGTGTTTACTCCGATGACTTCGCCGTTCATGTTCAGCAGCGGGCCGCCCGAGTTGCCCGGATTGATGGCCGCGTCGGTCTGGATGAAATGCTGAAACTGGCCGCCGGCACCGGGGTCGATGGTCCGGTTTTTGGCCGAGATAATGCCGGCGGTAACGGTCTGCGACAGAGCAAAGGGGCTGCCGATCGCCTCAACCCAGTCTCCCACCGAGGCGGTGTCCGAGTTGCCTAGCTTTACGGTTGGCAAAGGCGTACTGGTCTCGATCTTGATCACTGCCAGGTCGGTTGCCTTGTCGGTGCCGATCACCCGTGCCGGACGGCCAAGATCCTGCGTGTCAGGATCGGTCGATAGCTTCACATAAATCTTGTCGGCCTTCTCGACCACATGGAAATTGGTGATGATGTAGCCCTTGGAGTCAACAATGAACCCAGATCCAAGCGACTCCTGCACCCCACCGCCCTGATCTCCCCCGTCCTGCGGAATCTGCCCCCCGAAGAACCGGTTGAAGAAGTCCTGGAAGTTATCCGGCCCTTGGCCCTGCTGCTGATCGTCGTCGCCATTGTCGCCAGGATTCTTCTGATTGGGCTGAGCCTTGAAGTGAAAATTGCGTTGGCCCTTGTTGCCGGCCTGCTTGGGCAGCGTCTGGGTGTTGATGTTCACCACCGCGGGGCCTACCTGCCGCGCGATCCGGACAAAATCATTGGGCGGAACGGTTGAACTTACCACCTTCAGAGGAGTGGCATCTGCGCTGTCGTTCTGCTGCTCCTGCCCCCGTACTCCGTGGGCTGCAAATGATCCAGCCACGATGACGACCGAAAGGGCGGCGAGCAAGGCAAATGATGAAGCGAGACGGCGCGAACGGAGCCGTTCGAAGAGCGATTTCATGGATTCGATGACCTCGTAAGGTGACCAGCCTTGCGGCTGGAAATTGTCGATTGCACCAACTATTAGTATAGCCAGTCAAGGGCAACCCCGCCTGGCTTAACCGAACCGGCCGTGCACATACACGGACCGCGGCTCACGACAGAACAAACCACACTTCACCACTTAGACGCCTTTGTGCTGAAAAGAGTTGTGGGAGTCCTTGACCTGTTTTGCGGCCATCGGTCCCGAGCAGGCCGCGAAGACTTGCAGGCTTCCTGATGCACGGGTAGTGGAAGGCCACTCCGCGCTACTGGTCCGCCGCCCACTCCAGCATCGCCAGGGTCAGCAGTAATATGCGTCTCAGTCCGGTTTCGCGATCCCTGGCGGAATACCACTCGGCCTGTGTATGCGCGCCGCCACCTTCGCCGCCCGCACCCATCGACAGCGCCGGAACGCCGAGCGATAGCGGGATGTTCGCGTCAGTGGAACCCAGGCGTAGATTGGTGCGCAGCCTCAGATGCCTATCAACGGCCCGTAAAGTCTCCAGCAGGGGAGAGTCGCCGGGCAAATGCGCCGCGGGCCGGTCGCCGATCTTGACGATGTTGAAAGTCAAAGGCCTTTTCCCGCTTACCAGGCTGGTTCTTGCCTTGGCATTCCAGTGTGCGACAGCATCCTCCACGGCACGATGCAGCGCGACTTCCAGGCGCATCAGTTGCTCGGGATCGGTTGAGCGGAAATCGATCGAGGCCTGAACGCTCTCCGGAATTGAGTTCACGCTTGTGCCGCCGCGGACGGTGCCCACGTTCATCGTCGTGCGGGGTTCTTCTGGCAAGGGAACATCCGCCAGCGTCGCCAGCGCCGTGGCCAGCGCAACGATGGGATTGGCTGTGCCCGCGTCGGTAAAGCTATGCCCACCGGGTCCGTTGATCGTCACCTGATAGCGGCGGCTTCCCAGCGCCTGGGTTACGGCCGAGTCTACTCCTGCGCCGTCGAGCACAAGGTGGGCAGCAATGCGGCCGGCCAGCGGTTTCTGGTTGTAGAAGTGGCGCACTCCACGCAGGTCGCCTTCACCTTCTTCGCCCACATTGCCCAGAAAGATCAGCGGCACGGGCAGTTCGATCTTCGTCTCAGCCATTGCGTTGGCAAGGGCCAGCATCCCAACCACTCCGGCGCCATTGTCGCAGGCGCCCGGTGCCGCAAGGCGGTCGCCTTCCAATACCGGATTCAGCGGGGTGTCCGCCGGAAATACCGTATCGAGATGCGCCGAAATCACAACTACCGGGCCTGAACTCTCAGGAGGAAGTTTGGCGGCAGGCAGAACCCCTGTGACATTACCGATAGTGTCGGTTTCCACATTGCTCAGCCCGGACTCCGCAAAGCGGGCGGCCAGCCACTCAGAGCGAGCCTTTTCTCCAAAGGGAGGCGCGGGAATCGCCACTAGCCGTTCCTGCCAGTCCATGATTCTCTTGGGGTTTCCATGCAGCCATGCGAATGCCTCGTGGACCGGCCTTTGCGCAGCTAGCGTTGTCACGCGCGAGAACGGCGAACTGCGAGAGAAGAGAGGCATGTGGCTGGATTCAGGGTAGCAGGAAGCAAACAGGATGGCCGCATCGAAGTGTATGAAGCTTTACTCTTCGTTGCTGTACTCGACCGAATACAGAAAAAGTCCCCGCGCGGGTGCTGTGGGACCGGCGGCTGAACGGGCGCGGGCCGCGAGGATTGCGGGGATATCTTCGGCTTTCAGGCATCCCCGGCCTACATCGAGGATCGTACCCACAAGGTTGCGGACCATGTGGTGCAGAAATCCGCTGCCCCTGACCCGGTACACCAGAAATTCTCCAGCCTCGCTCTGCTGCTGCTCCCATGCCGAGGAGAAGATTGTCCTGACCGCCGATGCAGGCGCCGGGGGCACTTTCAAGTCTTGGTTGAGACTCAGCGAGGGAATAGAGTTCCGGCGCGCCAGGTCGGGGTCGGTTGCGGCGAAGCTCAGAAAGTCGTGTTCCCCCTTAAACAACTTCGCTGCCTTTTGCATTGCCTCTACGTCCATTGGCCAAGGGCAGGCGAGAACGTAGCGGGCAATGGAAGGGGGGCAGATCGTCTCGCGGTAGACCCGGTATTCGTAGGTCTTGGCCACTGCCGAATGCCGTGCATGGAACTCAGCCGGCATCGTTCTAGCTTCTAAAACGCGAATTGAGGCAGGCAACGTACGGTTTAAGGCGCGGAGCAGGTTTCCCGGCGGAATGGGGGCCTGTAAAGTGAAACTCGCTACCTGGCCGAGCGCATGCACGCCGGCGTCGGTTCGTCCAGAGCCTTGGGGAAGAGGAGATTCGCCTGTTATGCGGCCCAGCGCAACCTGCAGTTCGCCCTGTATGGTGGGTTCCCCGGGTTGCACTTGCCAGCCGCTGAAATCGGTGCCGTCATAGGACAGGATGAGCTTCCAATTCAGGGTATTTTTCACGAGTTCGGCCAGATCGGTCATTGAGCGTTCTCTAACAGGTTATCCGAGGCGGCCGCTGGCTGAAGCGGGAAGCGTCAGTGGGATATACTCAGCTTTCTGCATATGATGCCGATTATGCCGCTGCAGAGAGTGCTTGCGGGGTGCAGGGAACGAAATTGGCGTCTAGCGCGTAATGCTGGATGAGTCTTGCGGTTGTCCGGAAGCGAAAGTCGCCATTGAGTGTCACAAAATTGAGTCCGAAGAGGCTTTCTGGACGTCTTGAAGAATGGCAACCCACATGCCTCAGCTTTATCGTGGAGAGGAATCATGCATTTGTACCGTACACGTGTGTTCGATGGGGAAGAAATGACCGTGCTGGACAATTCAGAAAAGGCGGGACGCAAGCAGGTTGGCGGTAAACTGCGTGCGGTAGCGGCGCTTATGCTCACAATGGCATCCTGCATGCCTTCCGGTTTCGCCCAACAGACTCCGGCTGGAACGAAGGGGCCCGATAAAGCGGCCTCCGATCTGCCGGCAGAGCCTGTGCCGGCTCCTTCTGAGCCGTTTTCGCTGCGTACCTCTGAGCGCGATTTTTCCAAGCCCTACGCGAGCTTTCTGAGCAATCCGATCAACAGGTACCGGGGCACAACCATCGGCAAGGCTAGTTTTGCCAACTCGGTGCGGCTGAGCGACATGGTGAAGGACGGCAAGATCTACCTGAGCCTATCTGACGCCATTGCGCTGGCTCTTGAGAATAATTACGACATTGCTATCGCCCGCTACGACCTGGATATTGCCGACACGGATATTCTGCGCACGAAGACAGGTAACTTGCCTCTGGGCGCACCGTCCGGCCTGATCACCAACACGTTGGGCGGGTCGTCCTCGATTCTGTCTACGGGCGGCGGGCCTGGTGGAACAACGGGCGGCTCGGGAGGCGCGGGTTCCGGCGTCAACGGTCTGACGCTGACTACAGCCGGCGCGGGACCAGCCCCGGAGAATCTCGACCCGAACTTGGCGTCTACGATTTCGTTTGACCGGGACCGCGCGCCTTCCACCAGCTTCTTCTCGGGCGGCACCAGTTCGACCAACAAGTACAACTTTTCCGTAAACCAGGGCTTCGTCACCGGCACGAATCTCCAGGTTGCCTTCAACAATACATACGCCACCAGTTCGAACTCCACGGCCCAATTCAGCCCTCAATTGAGCTCCGGCTATCAAGCGCAGGTCACGCAGCATCTGCTGCAGGGTGCAGGCATCTGGGTGAACAAGCGTTTCATCTACCAGGCGATGAACGACCGGCGAATTGTCGATGCATCGTTCCGTCAGCAGATTCTCTACACCGTCAATCAGGTCGAGACGATTTATTGGGGCTTGGTGCAGGCGTACGAGGATGTGCAGGCCAAGGAACACGCGCTGGACCAGAGCAGCCAGCTTCTGGGCGACAACCGCAAACAGTTGGAGATCGGCACCATGGCCCCGCTGGATGTGGTTAACGCGCAATCCACGGTGGCCACCGACAAGCAAGCCCTCATCAGCGCCCAGAGCGCGCTGAACTATCAGCAGCAGATCATCAAGCAGGCGGTTGCCCGCAACCTGAACGATCCGGCGCTTTCGGCCGCCCCCGTGATTCCGACGGACCGCGTTAGCCTGGAGGAGATTCCCGAAGAGAGCCAGCCGGCCGAGGCCTTGGTGCAGGAGGCTTTCCAGAGCAGGCCAGAGTTGGAGCAGGCCGTGCTGACGCTCCGCAACGACGAGATCACGCTGAAGGGGGCGCGCAACGCACTGCTACCGACCTTCGATATCTACGCGTATCTGGAAGGACAAGGCGTCGCCGGTAGCATCAACAAGAATATCAATTGCAGTTACTATCCTGTCGGCCAGTGCCCGACAGGTAGTTCCGGCTATGGGACGGCCCTGAACAACACGTTCAATAATTCTGCTCCGGACAAGGGAATCGGGTTCACCTTGAATATTCCTCTCCGCAACCGCTATGCGCAGTCGGTGCAGGCGCGGTCGCTGATGGAATACCGCCAGGCTGAGTTGAGGCTCGAACAGCTTTATACGCAGATCCGGATGCAAGTGGTGAATGCGAAGTTCGCGCTGACCAACGACCGTGCGGCGGTGCAAGCTGCTCTTGCAGCGCGAGACTACAACCAGCAGAGCCTGGACGCGGAGGGGAAGAAGCTGCATCTCGGCGCCTCCACCTCGGCCAATGTGCTCTTGCAGCAGCGCAATCTTGCTTCTGCGGAGGATCAACTGATTGCGGCCCATGCCGCCTATGCCAAGGACCGTGCCGGGCTATACCAGATCCTGGCGAGCACATTGCAGCACTACGGCATCAACCTGCCTGAGGCGGCGACTGGAGAGATAAAGACCACACCCGTGGTGTCTGGAATACAGGCCGCTCCGCCGAGCAAAGAGCCATCGATGGCTCCGCCGTCTGGGCGGTAAGTTTCCGCTGGAATAAGAAAATGCCCGGCCATGTGCCGGGCATTTTTTGTGGACGGATGAACCCTGAGGCCGGAGATCGCTCCCTATCGTTCTGCGACCTGATCGAGCAGATCGAAAAATTCCGGAAAGCTGATAGCGGCTGACTCCGCGCCTTGAATGAGCGTGTCGCCCTCGGCCCGGAGCGCGGCAACGCTGAAGGCCATGGCGATGCGGTGGTCGCTGCCGGAGTCGATGGTTGCGCCGTGAAGTGATTGGCCGCCGGGTACGTCGAGGCCGTCTTCAAACTCGGCGACTTCGGCGCCCATGGCGCGCAGGTTTTTCGCTACCAGCGCAATGCGGTCGGACTCCTTGACGCGCAATTCCTTTGCATCGCGGATGCGGATGCCGCCGCTGGTGAAGGGCGCGATGGCAGCAATTACCGGCAACTCGTCGATGAGCTGCGCGGCCAGAGCGCCGTCGATCAGTACGGTTCCGAGGCCTTCGGCTGGTGCTGAGATTTGTACGGTGCCTACCAGCTCGGCGTGCTTTTCTTCGAGATGGAGGACGGCGATCTTTGCTCCCAGAGAGGTGAGGACGTCGAGCAGGGCGGCGCGCGTTGGATTGAGTCCAAGCGAATCGAGGACGAGGTTGGAACCCGGGAAGAGCGCGGCGGCGCAGAGGAAGAAGGCGGCCGAGGAGAGGTCGCCGGGGACGGCGGCCTCGATGGCGTGAAGGGTTTGCGGGCCGGCAATCGAGACCGAATCCAGAGTGCGGGAGAGCGTTGCACCAAAGGCGCGCAGGGCGAGTTCGCTATGGTCGCGGGTGCGGACTGCTTCGCGGACGGTTGTGGTTCCGGCGGTTTGGAGACCCGCGAGCAGGATGCAGGTCTTGACCTGTGCGCTGGGAACGGGCGTTGTGTAGTCGATCGCCTTGAGCGCGGTGCCTTGGATTGTGAGCGGCGCGTGACCTTCGGTGAGCGTGAGCTTTGCGCCCATGGCTTCCAGAGGCTTGCGGATACGCTCCATGGGGCGGCGGGAGAGCGAGGCGTCGCCGATGAGCGTGAAGCTGCCTTGCTGCGGCGCGAGCAGTCCGGAGATCATTCGCATGGACGAGCCGGAGTTGCCGCAGTCGAGCGGGCTTGCGGATGGAATGACGCGGCCGGCGACTCCGGTGATCTCTACGGTCTCGTTGCCGATCCGGTTGACCTTTGCACCGAGGGCTTCCATGCAGGCGAGGGTCGAGGCGCAGTCAGCGCCTGTCGAGAAGTTGGTGAAGCGCGAGGTACCTTCAGCAAAGGCGGCAAGCATGGCGTAGCGATGGCTGATGGACTTGTCGCCGGGCAGGCGCAGGCTTCCGCCGATGTTGCGGGCGGGACGGATGAGGCGTTCTTTGGCGGCGGTTTGCAAGGATTCTCCGGGTTGACGTCCTTTCAAGTTTAACCAATGAAAGAGCGAAACACGGCGGCGCGCAAAAATCGAGCATTGGTGGGCGAAAAGTGCCGTTGAGGGCAAAGAAAACGACATAAAAACGACAGAAAACGTGATTTTTTGCAGGGTAGTTTACTGTTTGGTAACGGGTGCATGTTTGTATCTAGATGATTATAGGCAAGTTGCAAATAGTGTGTACCATAATCGGTGCAATTTACGGGGAGGGGGGGAGGGGGTCGGGGGTTTTCAGGCGATTTTCGATGGAAAGGCCACCAGGTCGGCGGAGTCCACCCATGGAACCAGTATGCGCTTGTTCGCTGTAATTCTATGCAATGAGGTGTTCGCACTATAGATTCAGCAAATAAATACTATCTTCGTGCTACCCCATCCTAGGGCCTGTCATCGAATTCCCAGGGCGTAGCGCCGGGGCCAGTTTTTCTGAGTTCAAGAAGTGAGGAGTGACGCATACCGGGTGTCTGCTAGCGACGAGGGACGCAGAAATCGGGAAAACTGGTCCCGGCCCGGAGGGTTGTGGAGAAAATCGGGCCATACTTCATTCTCGCCCTCGACAGTGGGGCCGCCACAGCCTTCGGGCTCGGCTTCGTCTGGCCCGATTTTCTCTCGCAACGCTGCACCCT